>Ga0114970_10000089_pt1 | contig 56346 bp, 50 predicted proteins | sample M_140205_XF_Meta_FD_87030 | JGI IMG/M metagenome (GOLD analysis project Ga0114970, IMG submission 87030) | Freshwater microbial communities from Lake Montjoie, Canada to study carbon cycling - M_140205_XF_MetaG | ecosystem: Environmental > Aquatic > Freshwater > Lake | place: Lake Montjoie... | reverse complement strand
TGCTATGTGTCTATTATAACACCTTTACCATTTATTGTCAAGTTCTTTTGTGTGTCTCTGTTTCCAAGAACTTCTTCAACTCATGTATGTATTATAGCACCAATTTGATTTATTGTCAAACTTTGTGTTGTTGTATTTTTACAACAACTGTTATTGGTCCGGCGTAAGGGAATCGAACCCCTATAAACACTTTAGAAGAATGTTGTCCTATCCGTTGAACGAACGCCAGATATATTTCTTACTTGCTTCTATTATAGCAGATTGTTGATTTGTTGTCAAGCAGATTGTTTAACAAAGATATGTGGTGCCCCACGACAGAATCGAACTGCCATCACAGGATTACAAAACCAGTGTACTACCATTGTACTAGTAGGGCGGATAAGTGGCTCCTCGAACACGGTTCGAACGTGTGACCCAAGCATTAACAGTGCTTTGCTCTACCGACTGAGCTATCAAGGAATATGTATTTTATTTAATAGTATTATATACTATGACAATAAAATTCTACTATGTTTTGGGACACCTGCTAACAAGTATTCCATTTGGTCTGCAAGAATGGTTCTATGTTGTAGAATCATATTTTCGTAGTGGTTAAGTGCATAAGGTGTGTACAACAATTCCATACGTGCTTCTTTCAATGTCTTATGACCTTTGTCACTGTTGCATTCTTTACACGCTGTAACTACATTCATCCAAGTGTTTTCACCACCTAAAAACTTAGGTACAATGTGGTCACGACTTAGATTGTTATAGTTAGGAAAGTGTCCGCCGCAGTAAGCACAAACATAACGGTCACGACCAAACAACGTTCTGTTGGTCAATGCCACGTGCGTGTGCTTGTGTGGGTTAAAGCTATGTCCTTTAATCGCAATGATTGAAGGAGATTCTAGGTAGCTTAATGTTCCATCATGTTGAACGCCACCTCTGTACTTGGCCACAACTTCACCCATACTCCATGCTACTGAGTCGGTTGCGTGGTAGGCGATTGCGTCATCGTATGAGATCCACTGCCGGGGAACTCCTGAAATGTCTAATGCTAGAACAGCCATAGTATACTCCTTTGTTACTGTCTATATGTATTTAATGCCTTGTTGGTGGGTCATGAGAGATTCGAACTCCCGACAGCTGGTTTCGAAGACCAGAACTCTTCCACTGAGCTAATGACCCGTTGTGTTATTATAATTGGAAAATGATCTGTTGTCAATTATGGTCTCGCCACCAAGAATTGAACTTGGATCAAAAGTTTAGGAAACTTCTATTCTATCCTTTGAACTACAGCGAGATTGTTTGGTGCCAACTTTGACTAGAACCAGCAATACATGAATTTTCAGCATACTGCTCTACCATTGGAGCTATGTTGGCTTTATAAATAGCCGGTTTCTTTAAGCATCTCTTGTACTTGTTCAAAAGAATAAAATTTTGTTTGCAGAACTATTGCAGTCCTATTAATCAACGAAGAATCAATTTTATTTGAAGTTACACTATGCGGGTTTGTTACATCTAACAACCACGCTTCATCTGTTTTTGCGATAAATGAACCATACAATGATAATTGTGATGCCTTAAATACCTTACCATTAGTTTGATTTTTTACCTGCACTGTATCAATTATAGAGTCTTTTGGAATATCAAAAAACTTTGTAGTACAATTATCAGGGTTGACATAGATATTGATAGTACTTAATATTTCACTGTCAGTGTGCGGTCCTATTGATCCGGTTATTTCCATAACATATATTAGGAACTTATCTCTATATATTTTGGGCACTAGAGAGAAAATATCATTAAATGGAACAGATACAGTTGAGTATTTAATTTTATTAGCGTATCCTATTATACTAGTTTTTGCTGAATATTCAGGTATATGAATATTTTTGTTAAGTTTTATAAACATGTTATATTTATGTCTGGTGGATGATAGTGGGATCGAACCACTGACCTCTTCCTTGTCACGGAAGTATTCTACCGCTGAAATAATCATCCTAAATTTGGTGACGCTGGCAGGACTCGAACCTACAACCACTTCCTTAACATGGAATGAAGTTATTTGCTGTTTGTATCCTTGACAGGATATCTTTTCTAAGTGCTCTACCATTGAGCTACAGCGTCATATGTGGCACCCCCTGATGGACTCGAACCACCGGGGTATTTGGCAGGGGATGATGGAATCGAACCACCGCATGTCTGAATCAAAATCAGATGCCGTACCGCTTGGCGAATCCCCTATATTTTGTTTGATTTTTTCCTATTCTCAGTTATCGTTAGATACTGTAAATTAGACAAACTATGTAGACCACCCTTACTTAAAGGAATGATATGGTCTACTTCATAACCCTCAGGACAATTAGCATAAAAGTCCTGAATGGGTTGAATATCTTCTCCGGGCACTACTTGTGCCTTCATTCTTGCTCTATATCTAGCGTTTGCCTCATTGACAGTGGCACGTATCTGTTTATGTGTGCGCCACTTACGCTGATACTCTCTTGGTATTAATCTACCATCTTTTTTAGCATCATAAATGGTCCGCGTTGAAATACCATATTTCTTTGATAATTTTGTTTCAGACATGCCATTATTGTGATCCTCTTGTATTGCTTTCCAGTCATAGTCTCTAGTCTCATTTATTTTGAATGTCCTAGGGAATCCTAACTTTTTACGCCAATGCGAAACAACATAACTTGAGACATTCAATAATTCTTGAATCTCTTTATTCCTCAAGCCTTGTTCAAATAACGGTCTAATAAGTTGTTCAGTAATCATATACTTATTTAGTCCAATAAGTGCCGATGCCTTAGACCAACTTGGCGAAAGGGGTATAAATGGTAGCCTCACTGTGACTCGAACACAGGACCTATGCGTTATCAACACATTGCTCTAACCAACTGAGCTATGAGGCTATAAACTTTTTAGGGGTGACCTACGGGGGTCGAACCCGTACTAACAGAATCACAATCTGGGGTGCTGCCGCTACACTAAGGTCACACCTAAAAAGTCTTAATTGTCAAATAAAAATACAGGGTCTTTATCAAACCCAACAGTCATTGTTATTCTTGGTGCGATGAAATCATGTGGAACAACAACACAATGTGCTTCCTGTACTCTAATCAATGTTGCTTTTTTTATTTCAACCCCATCCATAAATTCATAGTCTGTATTTGTTGCTATATAATATTCAATATTGTTGCTAGGATTGAGCATTTTATTAAACACTACATTTTTATAAAAGTTAGTAAATGTATCTTTGCAATTGAGTATAGGAAAATTAATTCTAGCAGTTAATGAGTCGGTATCTTTATGTATACGCTGTGCGTTATTGTAATATACTACGAATAGATGTACCCTAGTAGGAACTAATCCATCATATTTTAAGAATGCAGTTTTTAATTCAGGCACATATTTAATGTATTCATTGAATGATATGTTGTGCCAATTATTTGTAGTAGGTATCTCTAACAGATTTGTTTTTTCTTTTATAAAATTTAACGTGTTAGATATAATGCTATCGTAATTATCAACATCTAGTTCTTTATAGTATTGCATTTTGTATTTATATTTAGTTTGGTGGTGATAGTTAGATTCGAACTAACGACCGGCTGCGTATGAAGCAGATGCACTACCGCTGTGCTATATCACCGTTGTTTGGAGGAAAGCAGAGGAGTCGAACCCCATCCCATTCTTCATGAGAACCTAGTTTTCAAGACTAGTCGCCGGACCATCCCGACTGCATTACTTTCCATTTGTTTGGTACCAAGAGTTGGACTCGAACCAACCACACCTAGTGCTTCAAACTAGTGCTCTACCTGATGAGCTATCTTGGCATTAAAAAGCGGGAACTAGTATGAAGTACTTTATACTAGTATGTCTCGAATAAGAGAGTTTATACTACCATGTAATCGTGTGCGGTGTCACACAGCCAACCTAAACTGTGCTAGATTACTAGGGACTCTATCTTACCGTCTATCCCAAAACTGGTACCCCGAGTCGGATTCGAACCGACACGATTCTCCTTTTGAGAGAGACACCTCATTCCAATTGGGTTATCGGGGCAATTATATTTTTGTATCTACGTGACGACCTTTAGTGTTAGAGGGTTCTACTTTACCCGTCTTATCATAAAGGTGTTCTACAACTTCTATAACTTTTTTGTGAGTTACAGGGTCTTCAAGTGTAGTGTATACAGTGTTTTTATAACCTGTACGAGTAACACTCATTGTGCTGTGTATTGATTGAACTATCATATAGTATTTATTAATAAATACATTATGATACTCGCAACAACTAAAATTAAGCAATATACTCAGTTAGTACATTTAGACATGCCATACACATATGAAGAAGTTTTAAATGAGCTAAACACATGTGAGTTTAATGAAATTCATCCTTATCGTTATAATTCTGCAATAACCACCAAAATTCTTAGTGAAATAAGACAACTAATAGTTGACTACTCTTTCATAGATAAATTTTATGAAATAAAAGATTTTCAAAAGTTGTGGAATAATGTATCTAAGGAAGAACTTAAAAAAAAATGTAAGTTCGATTGTTCTTTACATCTTGATAAACCTAAATTTTCTCTTACACCCCACCTTGATAGTAGACAAATTGTAATAGTTGGGATGATTTTCTTGAACCCAGTGAATGATATTAAACAAAACACTGTACTATATGATACAGAAAATATGCTGAATCCACAATATGTACCTTCATCATTTGGAGAAGGATGGGTTATGGCTAATGCACATAACACATGGCACTCAGGTGGAAACTCATCTGACCATGATAGATATAGTATATTGTTCAGCTATACCATATAGAAACACACTCCAGGAATCGAACCTGTCACCTCGTTCAACAAGGCTATACCAACAAAACAATGGCCATTGATCTGAGTATGTTTTTATATGGTGTCGCTACCCTCTAGCGGTCAGGCCTACTCTTGCGACTTCGCACACCCCGGTAACTGACATAGGCTGTGACTAACAGTCCTGTTTCAGTCCCATCTTTTGCTACTAACCATATAGAAACACACTAGCTTCCGTCACCAGACTATTTTATTAGCAGGGAATCGAACCCGTTTTATAATGTGTTTTTATATGGTGAGTCCACCCGGATTCGAACCGGGAGTCTTACAGATTAAAAGTCTGATGTTTTAGCCGTTAAACTATGAACCCAAATATGGTCCCACACCACGGTAACGATCCGTGTTTTACCGGTTAAGAGCCGGTTACATCACCTTAATGTTTGTGAGGGATAGCAGTATTAAATTTTCTTTAATGTGCCATCCCTAGACCATACTTGGAAGTCTAAGAATGACACTATCGTTTACCTGAACGTTTCATGTCGTTCTCCTTTTAAAAATGTATTGTATCACAATTGTGATTTATTGTCAAACTTTGGTGCGACCTAAGAGATTCAAACCGCCATAACCTGATTACAAAACAGGTATAATAGCCTTTATATTAGTAGAACAAATGACTAACTAAATATCATATGTTTACAATAACAAAAACACCTATTCTAATACTGTCAACTCCCAGAACAGGTAGTACTGTGTTAGGTAAGTACATAAAATCGTTATATGAAAAAGATATTCCTTATTTTGTAGAACCTGATTACACAGGCCAACAAGAAATTAATAATTTTTTAAACTATATTAAGCATTCAAAAGATTTTATTCTTAAATGTCATTTTGTATACCTACATAGATACGGAACAGAAGCATCCATATATTTACTACGTGAGGCATATAAAATAAGAATTAGAAGAAAAGATTTTATTAAACAAGTTGCAAGTTGGTATATTGCACATGAACGAAATTATAAATGGCATTTTAATAAAGAAGAATCAACTCTTGTTGATACTGTATCCATTAATATTGCAAAAATTAAACAGTATATTGCATTTCTTAAATATGCAAACTATAAATTAGATCACGCGGCCGTTAGTTTTGATCTAGACTTGTACTATGAAGACTTGCCTACTATTGATGATGCTAGTTATTATATTGTACCCAAGCCGTCTAACTACAACGAACTATTAGTCACAATACAAAAATTAGTGCAAAATAAATAAATTATGTAATTAAGCGTCAACAAAGGACACGAAATTTAAAATTGGTGCGACCGGAGAGATTCGAACTCCCGACTCCCAAGTTCGTAGCCTGGTACTCTATCCAACTGAGTTACGGTCGCAAAAACTAATTACTAAATATATATATGAATCCTTATTGCAACCCATTGACATTGTACATTTCACCTATGAGAGAAATGTATGATATCACAAAAATAACAGAACATCACACATCCATTAGTCTAGATGAAATAAATCTCGAAATAAAAGAGTTGTTATTTAATTTAGGAATAAAAGTATCTTGGATTGAATTGTTCTATAGAAAGCCCGGACAACAAGGAACCATTCACGCTGACAACTTATCCGGTGACTTCACTAAGATTAATTGGATATATAAGGGAAAAAATAGTAAAATGCTTTGGTTTACTATTAATGACTCCGTAAATAAAAAACAAGTAAAAGTAACAATGGCTGATACCGAATATCTTGAATTTTCTCTCAATGAAGTTACGCATGTACATGCTACTAATGTAACAGGGTGTGCATTAATTCAAGTAGGTATACCACATTTAGTAGTAAATCCAAAAGAAGATAGATATTGTTTATGTTTTGTGCTTACTGATTTAGCTGGCAATAGGCTTACAATGAAGCAGGCACAAAAATTACTATCTAAATATATAGAATAATTTGGTACTCCGAACGGGTTTCGATCCCGCTTCTCCAACTTGAAAGGCTGGCGTCCTAGCCACTAGACGACCGGAGTATTAATTGGTGCTCTATGACAGACTTGAACTGCCTTCTACGGACTACAAAACCGTTATTCTACCACGTGAACTAATAGAGCATATAAAACAGGATGCGTTTTGTTTTCACCAAAAGAAAAGTTTTTAACTTTGCTGTTAGCATCCTAAACTTGGTGGAGGCCGAGGGAGTTGAACCCTTCTAGTCATGATCCTTGCAAGGGATCACCGCAGCCCGCTGCTGCCCCCATATACTGGTGGAGTGTGATAGAATCGAACTACTTGGCGCCACCCTGCTTATTGTGCCTATCGGGTTACAGCCGACAACAGGGAACACACTCCATTGATTTTTGTTTCTCATTCTATACAATTGTACACAATGAGAAACACATTTGGTCTGAGTGGGCAGAGTTGAACTGCCGCTTCCTGTGTCCAGGACAGGGATGCTACCGTAACATTTCACTCAGATAACTTTGGTAGGGGTACTTGGAATCGAACCAAGATTAGCGAGTTCAAAGCCCGCTGTGATAAGCCATTACACTATACCCCAACATAATACTGGCGATGCGTGGGAGAATCGAACTCCCGTCTTCGGATAGACAATCCGAGATAATGACCATTATATGAACGCACCTAAATTTGGCTCCCCAGAGAGGCATCGAACCTCCATATTACGCTTTGCAGCCTTTACGTCTGATTAACAGTCAGGTCTCTTACCAATTAGAGTACCGGAGAATAAAAATCTGTCACTACAGCATACCCGTCAGAGGGATATGAGTTGTTCATCTGTAGTAAGCATTCTAAAACACACTAGACCCCGTTATACCACCTACTTTTCAAGAAACTTGCAGCCTGCTTATCTAGAAAGCTACTGCAGGGTTACCCCGTTAGTATGTTTTAGAATGCCGTGTATTGCTACACGACATGATAGGGTCAATACCCTACCCAGTAGTCTTACTAATGTGTTATCGCCACACGTTCATGTATACTGTCCGCCCATTCTATACATTTTGCGCTGTATTACGGCTCTCGTTGCCTATTCACGCTGTCTATCATTTTACCTTATACAGGATCTGATAGACCTTTGCACGTTGTAACTTGTTAGCTATCAACTGTGCTAGTTGCTCCTTTGTCAGAACATGATCTTTAAACCAATCACGCTTTGTTTCAGAAGTTTTGTATTGTATCTCTTTATCCATTTATTGTCAAATTCCTTTGTTGCTTTTAAGCAACACATAAACAAAAACCCCTGAGACTTTTCAATCCCAGGGGTTTCATAAAACTTGTTGAGTGTTACTTTAGTTGTAACTTCCTCGTCCTATGAACCCCTGGAGCATCTGATCGTTATTGCCGCGAATACTTGTCGGTGTTGAATAATTTCCCTCAAAGGCAGCTAACACGGAACATTCTGGTGCTATTGCCCACAAGCTCGTATGTTTCAGCGATTGATTGATATTTTTCATCATAGTGTTTTATTTAGTCCTGGTTAAAAATTACTGCAATTAAGCACTGTTTTTTGTGCTTTTTGCAATTCATGTCTGAATTATAGCAGATAGTTGAATTAGTGTCAACCTCTTTTTTCATCTATCTGCCCATAACTCAAAAATTCTTTTGTGTTGATTTCTCAACTCATGCTGAAGTGTAGCATAGCTAGGAATTGATGTCAACTACTTTTTTCAACAGTTTACCCATAGTGTTATATGTAACACTAAGTTAATACTTCTTCATTTTATTCTATCTTAATGTTTGCTTTTTTAATTACCTTTGTCCACTTGTTCTTTTCATCATCTATGAATTTTTGTGCGGCCGCTGGTTTTATATTTGACGGATTCAGTCCTAAAAATTTTAAGTTAGCTTTTGTCTCTGGATCTTCTACAGTTTCTGTCAGTACAGTTCTTAACTGTTTTAAAATAGGTTCGGGAGTATCAGATTTAACAGATATACCAACCCAAGATTGAGTAATTAAGAAAAAGTAGCCTTCTTCTACGACAGTTGGAACATTAGGTAGTGATGGTATTCGCTCAGTTCCCATTACTGCAATAGGCTTCGTTTTTCCTGCATCAAACAATGATGTCATTCTTGGATTTAGAATATCAAACATCATAGTGACTCTACCCTCGGCCACATCTATGGTTGCAGGTAATGTACCTTTATACATAACATGCACCATGTCTAAATCATGTTGCGCTTTAAGCATTTCCCCAAGTAAATGTGGATTAGTTCCTAAACCCGGACTAGCCCAGCTTGCCTTTCCAGGATTACTCTTTATGTAATCTATTAGTTCTTTTAAGTTTTTGACAGGGATAGAAGAACTAGTATACAATATGATTGGTGCAGTTGCAAATACTCCTACGGATACTACATCGGATGACTTATAGCTAGTAGCAGTATTCAACATTGGATTTATGTTTAGTAGTCCATTATTAACCATAATTAAAGTTAGCCCATCTGATGGGGAATTAGATACCAATTCCATTGCAATTGCGCCACTTGCCCCTGGCTTATTTTCTATTATTATAGTTTTATCTAATTTTTTAGATAATGTAGGAGCAATCGCTCTCGCAATATCTGTAATGGGGCCTGCGGCAGCAAACGGCACGATTAATTTGATTGTATCTGACCATGCAGAACTAATACATAGTAGTAATAATATTGAAATTATATTTTTTTTCATAAGTTGTTATTTGATTTTGGTAAAAAACTTTTTATAGATCCAATACGGAACCTTTTTAGACACATATTAAATCCTGTTTTATTTGGATTTAAATACTTGGGTAATATGTTTTTATAAAACAAGGAAAAATCACTAATAATCATTTCTCCTATGCGACTATTTCCATGTAATGATTTCATCCAATTATTAATAGCCGGACAGAAGGTTTGCGATTGTTCAAACTTGAGTACCTGAAATACGTCTTCTCTAAATGTGTTTGGATATATAAAAGGAACTATGCTTCGTTGATATATTGTTTTAGGTGAGTAAGATACATTTGTATCGGCCGCAGAATTAAAAATATTCTTTAATGTATCATCAACTCCTAGTAGGCTCACTTCCTTACTACGCTTTCCTTGATCTATAGCAGCCCGTAAAATAAATTTATTTTCAGGTTTAAGAATTTCTCGGGCGACAATATGCGACTGCTTAATCATTAGTTCTGGTAATTCAGGGGACCAATAAAATAATACTCTATTTACATTAGGATATACTGTCTTGAAGGGATATTTAGGCACATACACTGCGGAGTCAGCAATCAATGTATAAATGTATCCATCACCCCAAACGGCCAGTACTGGTTTATCAGTACCCCATACAGATGCAATTTTTTTACCTTGTTCTGCTAAGTCTTTTAAATGAGGGAAGGGGTCCATGCGCCCATACTGATAGTTTGACATGCTAATAATGTCTCCCTCATTTTGATATATCCATTCGTCTGATTCCACATTAACAACACCGGTAAAAAAGTCGTGAACAGTTATACGTGTCGACGGAGAATTGATAGAAATTTCATGAAGTATAGGATATTGTGCATACTTTGCTTCGGACATTAAATTACTTGCGGTAAAATCTTTATCGTTCCAATCAAAATTTTTAATACCAGATTCCGGTATTTCTGTAATTACTTCATCTATATGAATATTATTATTTATAAAAGTCCTAACAACATTTGAACTATCAGCGCCCCCACTGACATATATAACAACATAATCATACGCATCACGAATTTGTTGCGCTCGAATTCGGTATAATTCTTCTAATGAAATTTCAGGTTCAGTTAACCAATCTGCTTTATTGAATACATCATCAAAATAATTCCATTCTACTTCAGCGTTTGTTTTTTGTGCCTCAAGAACAGCCATGACTTTGTTTGTAGAAAAACTTTTCCCACGTACACTATAAAAACCCAAATCAGTTATCATTTATGTTTCTTTCTACATTTAAATTTCTAAGATTTTTATAATACATTTTTGAATTTGTTAAAATATCTAAATTTTGTTTAGCTCTATATTTATAATAGTTGTCATTTACAAATATTTTTTCAGTGTTGGTCAATTCTCTGGATAACACATTTTTTATTACTTTCAATAATACATGAACATCTCCTGACATAATAGACGAATATGGTAGTAAAACACAATCACTATTTAAATATTTGTCAATTTCGTAAGGTTTATTGCTTGTACCATATTTAATAATCTCCAAAAAATGTTGTTTAGGTACATCTTCTACTAAGTGGAGTAACCCATACCACCCCATCATTCTTTTTAAGTAGATATATGTTACGATATTTTTATATTTGGGGTCAGAGAATATTAAATTAATATGAGTTTCGCTCATTTTTTTTCTAAGCACATTTATGCAATCTTCTTTGAAGATTTTTTGTATAGATTTAAATTGACTAATTGGTATTGCAGTGGATACATCATTATCCATTAGATTTTTAATCACATGCATGAACGTGACTGCTAACTGTTCAGCGTCAGTGTACTGTGTTACTACAATTATTTTTGAATTAGGGAAAATATTGCGATATAGTTCGATATTGTTAAAATCATGTGTCCAAGATACTATTGGATGATTTATTATCAAATCGCTAAACAATTCTCTATAGTGTTTTATTTTTTTATCGATACTTGATGTATCGTCAATAAATGTTCCCATAGAAAGATCACTATTTACATCAAATTTTTTAGAGATTGTTGTGTGTGAGCTTCCTGATTCTGATATTGCTAAATCAGAATATTCTTTATTAATTAGGCCGGCGAATATTCCTGACAAAAAGTTGCCCCCGGCGCCGGGGGCGAATACAATAAAAAGATGAGGTAAGTCAAATATAGAGGGCACTAAATTAAATTTCGGAGAAACTTACAATTTCTTCCGTTATCCCTGCATCTTTAAATAGTTGTGAAACATGATTACGCATTTCCGTCATTAATGGATCTGCTTCAAACTCTTCCCATGCTTCTTTAGTTTCCCACAAAACAGTCAATGTACGTTCTAATCCGTTTTTATGATCGTCGGTGTTTCGAAAAATATGTTTACCGGTTTCTATGTGATTTGTTTTGAAATGTTCTATAAGCTGTGGATCCATAGTTACTAGAGTATCAGGCCATGGTGTGTCTACGCCCGGTCTTACTAATTTTTTTATTATTTGATACATATATTCTCCTGTATGATACAGATGTATTTATCTAAGGAAATTCAATTTGTTTAAAATTATATGCTCTCTATAATGATATTGGATATCATGTCATCATTTCCACTAGCGGTCATCACATATTTCAAATCAGTATTTTCAGTAATTATTTGATACATTCCGTTATCTAATAACGTATCCAAATAAATGTTCATTATTGCCTTACTAATCGCAAGCGCAATACATGCGTGTGCGCCGTAACCAAATCCCAAATGACCACTAGTATTTCTATGTATATCAAATACATCCGGATTATCAAATATATTTGAGTCTCTGTTAGCTGATTCTAAACACAATGCTACTCTATCTCCCGGTTTTAAACTAATATTATGTAAAGTCACATCTTTGGTGACAGTTCTACTAAACCGCCCAGTCGATGCGTTAAATCGTAATGACTCATTTATTGCTAACGGAATTAAACTTTTATTTTCTAACAAGACCTTTAATTGATTTTCTCTGGCTAAATCCAAAGTTAAAAATTGTAGTGCGCCTGTCAATGAACTTGCACCGGAAATACAAGGGCCTGCGAATAAAGAAAGTACAGTTGCGCCAGTTGGGTTGTTGTTCATGTATTCATGATATATCCCTGGTCCTGTAGACTTAGTACAATCTATAGTAGTTAATGAGATTAGTAACTTAATCAGTTCATTATGGGATCTGTCATCAACATTCACTGAGACACATTTGGGAGAATGACGCTGAATATCCATGACCAAGTTTTTAACATATTCTTTATCATATGGAAGATTCATTATTTCTACGGTCGCCCATGCACTTATTTCTTCTATAACTTCTGATATATTAAATGTTCCTTTTTTGAGTAGGCGTTTGATGTGCTCGTTTGTACAATCACTTATTCTTTGTATATTGTCCTTACTGTACGCAGCAAAAGCAATATTTTTATAAATTGTATGTATAGGGTCATCGCTTGCCCCCGGAGTCATTTCAAAACGATCTTCATTTTCTACTATTAGATTTCCTTTAGCAGACGAAAATATGCTGTGGTCTGATAGCGCAAGTCTAACATCTTTGTATCTTGTTATTAAATGTACATTGTATTTTTCATCATATTGTGCTTTGTCTAATTCTCGTAATTTTTTATAACTTTCAAATTTGTTTAATAACCACTCATTTGAATGTGGGTTAAAATATTCCATGTTATTTTCCTATACAGTTGGTTTCTGTTCTGATATTATTTTTTAAATTATAAATGTGTTGTTTTCTCATGTAGGTAGCTATATGATAAGAACTGTCTACCACAAAGTCTAAAAAAGCATCTGACGTTTTCCATAATATTGTTGTAGTCTGTATTTTTTTATCATCCGAAAACTCTGTTGTACTTTTTAATATCTTGCTGGTTTTAATGTATCTATCATTAATTTGCATCAAGTATTCTTTTGGATATGGTTCGTGCTCTCCAAAAAATGGAATAGTAACATCTTCTCGTATATATTTTTTAATTAATGTAAACATGATTTATATTCTACGTATTATGCAAGCATATGCCAGTTGGTTTTACAAACGGTCAACGTGTCATTATTTCTTAGAAATTTCATATCTATTTTGTTCAAATAACTCTTCCAATGATACTCCCATGCCTGTTGAACTCTATCAAATTTGGGTAATTTGGTAAGTATATTATCCCATCCTCGTGTTCCCATTTTAAATCCAGTCAGGATTGCAAATGGCTTGTCTGCTTGAAAACGGTTAAAATCCCAGTATGGGTAACACACTAATTTTGATATCTCTGAAAGTTGAGAAAACTCATGATACCAATTTTCATAATTTTTAGTAGTATAGGCCGTCTGTTGCGATGTTGAAGGCACCATCCTTTCTGATAAAGCTCGTACTAGGTATTCTTTACTTGTATTTATTTCAAAATATTTTTTCATGGCATATGCCTGTGCTATTGCTATATCTGGAAAGCTAGGACTCCAGTAAAAATATTCAGTGCCGCTTGGATTATCTGGATTAGGTTGAGCCATACATGAAGTATCAGTAAAATAAAAAAACCAGGTGTTGCCTTTTTTAACGATGTTGGGTTTATCTACACCAAATATACTTGCTACCTTGTTACCTTGTAGTGCCAGTATGCCTTCTGTTGTACTAAAGGTGTTTTGTTTTTGTGCTCTTGCAATGCTTGGTAAATTACTAACATCATTGGCAAATATGTCATCTTTATAAAATTGTTCTTTAACAGTTGTAGTCCAGTCGCCTATTTCAATTTTAATTTCAGGATGATTTTTACTTAACCACTCCAGGTCCTTTTTTATTACTAGATCCCATTCCGAATGAAAGTTTGCATTTGTTCTATCCAATGCATTAGGAGTATAGATGCCTTTGTTCATTAATTGCTCAGGCCACTGAATGTATACATGGTCTAGTTTAATATCATACTCTAGAAAAGTCATCAAGATATTATGACTATCACTGCCACCACTGTAATTGAGAATTAAATAATCGTATGAGTCTCTTAGCTGTTGTGCTCTAATTCTATACAGTTCCTTTAAGGGTACTTCATGTTTGTTAAATGACTTCGTTGCATTGGCAAAAATATCATCAAAGAAATTCCATTGAACCGTAGTCTTAGTTCTACTAGCCTCAAGTATGGCTTGTAGTTTATTTTTAATTGACACCTCATTAACGACATAATAACCGTTTAGACTCATATTTGTATTTTATTGATACCTTGAAATTATATTATAAATATTTAATGTTTAAACCTATACCCAAAATATTTTCACATATTTCATCTGTGGAAAAAGGTAACTTTGTTCTTCCGGAAGTTATACTAAACAAGTCGGTTGATGGCATAAATCTATTTCATCGGTTTTGTCCGCATCGCCGATATCCACTACACAACACAGGTGATCATGTTCAACAGATTACATGCAAGTTTCATGGACTAGAATGGTCAACCAACGGTATCCCTATTAACAATGACAAATCACTAAATTGCGGAAGTGCAACCGTTGGAAAGTCTGGGTTAGTATTTAAAAACTTTAACGAACCTGATCATCACTGGGTAGATGATTTGGCCGCTGAACAGAATTTAAAATACAGTCATTCATACTATGGAACTAGCAATGGTAGCTGGCTTTGGTTTATGGATGTAAACACAGACTTGTTACATGTATTCAAAGAAGGCATACACCCATTCTTGTCCAAACAGATTGATCTTGAGGACGTTATAATGGATCAGGGTGAGAACTGGGTACTACAATCACATCCAGATGGATGGTGGTGTTGTATATATCCATTTACCTTTGTTGAGTATGGAAGCCCTGGCAAATTATCAATTAATACAGTGATTCCTAACGATATCAATAATGAATATGGATTTTCATGGATGACGCAAATTTATTACGATGATAAGGTTGATATCAACAGCAAGATGATATTTGAAACACTCGAACCAGTGTTTCATGAAGATATTAAGGCTGCTGAAATGCAAAAAGGAAATTATTTCCCGTTATCTACCGCAATGAATAGATATGAGGATCATAGTGTGCATTTTGGAAATTGGGTGAAAAACAATAGATTAAAATAATTGAGTTAACTCATCATAGTTAACCCAATATTCATTACCGGAGCCGATAGTACTGGTCATGTAATCTTGAATTTTGGTAATATATTCAGGATACACACCTGGATACTTATCACCCTCATACCCTGTTGATTTATGTTTATGTTTAATATCGGGCCATATTGTTAAATGTATAGGGATTCTACTAGTCCAGCAACTTGTCTTGCCAACTATATTATCGTTTAATAAATCTTGTATAAGTGATAAATTATTAAACGCCTTAATGAGGTTGGGACTAAATTCATACCAGTCGCATAAATTATCTCTACCTAAATTATGCAAGTAGATTGCACAATTATGATTTGATTCATTCATAGGAAATAACCACTCTGATTTTTTACTATAGTCTCCAACTAATACTCTTGACCAATATGGTTCTCCCTCTCCCATTAATGGAATATTATCTAAATAATCAAAAAATTTCAAATGTGGGAGTCTACCTGCTCTGATGCATCCGCTTTTTTGAAACACATCATATGCCTCTGTGTTAAAGAATTTTTCTAAATTAAAATCTATTACTGTATATGGGATATTTAAACTGGTAGCAATTTCTATGGCTGATGCTACATCTTTGTGATTTATATTATCTTCATATTTAAAAATGTAGGTATTGTGAGTGATGCCCAAATCTTTAAAAGTTCTAACAATTACTTCACTATCAATGCCGCCGGATAACAATACATCAAATTTACCAGTATGGTAATCTCTCATTAACTTAGCGTTGTTGTATAATTCTTCTTTGTAAGATTTTATCGGCTCACTACTCGGTAGATGATTTATAGTAAATTTATAAACGTCATCTTTGTTTGTTCGTTGTCCGAAGGGAACATCATTGTAGCTCCAAACGAGCCAATCATTAAGAGTAGTCTTAATCATGCTTTCCTAATTAGAGAAATGATAAGTCCGGCTATGTCTAACTCCCACCATTTTTTTCTAAAGGTATAATCCTTAGGAAATCTATGATGGTTGTTGTGCCAAGCTTCTCCCCAACTAGGTATTGCCCATAACCAGTTATTTGAACTTTGGTCGTTAAGATTATAACTACGATATCCACCCCACCAAGTTGGTTTATGTCCTATGTAATTAACTACATTACTCATAAGTCCTGTAATCAGTGCCGGTAACCAATGTAAAAATATCATTAAATAAAATCCACCAATTATAAACAATGTAAGACTGTACAAACCAATGATAGCAAAATAATAACGATGCAATAACTGTTGGAATCTATCAGTAACTAATCCGCGCATACGCCATTTAGTATTAGCGTCAACTTCATTTACGTAATCTAGATTGAAGATCCTCAATCCTTTATATAACGGACTATGAGGGTCAGATGGTTTGTCACTTTTTAAGTGATGATTCAAGTGAATTGCAACCCAAGCTAATGGGCTACCGGTACCTGCAAAACAACCAAATACTGATAAAACTTTAGTTAATAAAGGATATGTGGTATAGCTTTGGTGTGTTAATTGTCTATGATATGTAACAACAATCCCAAGACAACCATATACAAAATATCCAGTTACTACTAACACTAACTCAGTTGCTCCGATGCCGTAGATATATGCACCTAGTATTGAACCAAACAAGGATGTAATTAAAAATATCTGAGCGCCAAGGGTACTACTTGTAAAAAAGTTTTTCATATTATTATTTAGTATGTGGATCATAATTTTTTAATATTCTTGCCTTTATTACCATATTATCAGGCTTTAGTTCTTGTCCCATCAATTTCCAATATAATTCGTATTTTGGTTGAGTATTTGCAGGCACTATATCCAGCGTGATTAAATCATATCTACCATTAAATCCCCAGGGATTCTTCTTCCACTGTCTTTCATATACCCTCTCTATTTTTTCAGAAACGCAGTAAAAATATTGAAAATATCCCTTTTCTTCTGCTATCTCAAACGCTCTTTTAAATATGAGACCAAATTCCGGCCTAGCAAAAGAAAATCGTTCTTCAAAATTAGTAGTAAACAATCCAGCTATAACCCAAAATTTACCACGCATTTTACTTTCTCGAAAAGCAACAATAATCCAACTTATAAGTTTATTGTTCTCAAAATATCCAATTTTAATTAAATCACTTGCAGATTTTTTAATTTCTAAATATTTCTCATGGGAAATAGGTTTTGTTCCACTTATTTTTTTTTGTGCCAGCACAATGCTATCACATAATTCATCGTATTCTTCGGTTACATAGCGTACTTCAAATGACATGAGTTTATTTATTCAATATTAGGGCATGGTCTTGTAAATATTTACATGCACCTTCATAAGTTATGCTAGGTAATCCTATACTTAGTACATGTCGTGTTTCATCCCCAAAATTATAGACAGTGTGCATCTTCTTTACATTCATTATATAATATTGAGCAGGTTCATGCTGTAATCTAATAATGTCAGTAAATCTACGATTTTTTGCTGGATTGCCAAAAATACACATACTATCAAATCCTGTTAACAACATATTAATAGATGATTCTCTTATTGCATCTATGTGCCAGTTATAACATTCTTTTCCAAAAAATCTAAAAATTGATAATCTATTAATATTACCTACATCGGTGATAAGTTTTTTAATCGCGGGGTCTGGTGAGAAATCGTCAATTGTTAATAATATCAATTCTTGCTCTAATGTAGTTTTCCATTGGTCTTCTGTGGTAGTTTCTATCTTTTTTTTAAGATTGTCAATTATGTTAGAACTGACATTTAGTTGTTTATAATACATTTTAAAAGTCTATGGTATAGTTTTTGTATTTATTGATACTTTGTTCGATCAGTGAGGGAGGTGTATAATTACCAAAAACTTGTAGTAAAATCTTTTTATTATTAGGGTCAAAATCAGTCCCGTGCCAACAATTTAAGTCATTATATGCAAACCAATTGGTTTCTTCCGGTAACTCAATATATGTTCTGTTACCCCTTGAATCATGTGGTTTAGTAAAATACCATTGAGATTTTGAACTAGTATAGTGTAAATATGCACGTATATACCAAACATTTCTATTATCATCAGTGTGAGCCCCAAAGTTTTTTTGACTTTGCACTAATCTAATAACAGTAGCAGTAGGGAACAAAGTTACTAATGAATTATACATATTAGGTAATAAATGTTTAATATCAAAAAAAGGTGCCTGCCAAGCTGTATACGCTGTTGTTTTTTTTAAAATATCTAAACCCAACCACAGATCAGCAACCCCAATAGACGCATTAGATAATGGTGTATTATTTTTTGTTTTGACTAAGTAATTTTGATGTGTATTCCATATATCCCAAAATACTTCCCAATTATCAGGTTCTATTTTAGGTAGATCGATAGGAGTGTATATTATCATTTTTTTATTATAGTTATGACAAAACTTAATGGATCAAATTCATATTTGTTCTTTTTAGTTGAGTAGTTTTTAGCATCATAATGATGATTATTATGCCAAGCTTCTCCTAATATAAAAGGAAATAACCATATATTATTTCTGCTATCATCTTTTGTTTCAAAGTTTCTATATCCATTTGTATGTCCAAAATAGTTAAAATTGTTTTGACTCAAGTGAACTAAAAAAGTAGGAAGTATCCAAACAAAATATAATAACTCTAAATTGATTAGTGCTAACGCACACACAAATGACAATATGATAGCTATATACCATTTGTGGATAAACAATTGTTCTTTAGTCATCAAATCTTTTACTAGAAAGATTTGCATTGATTCTTCTTCTTGTTTTTTATAATGGTTAAAACCAAAAATCTTGTATCCTAAATATTTAGGGCTATGCGGATCTTGTTCTGTGTCAGAATATGCATGATGTTTTCTATGTAGATATGACCAACCGAGTGGACTACCTCTACCGGATAGTACTGCTAATAAAGTGAAAATCAATTTTAAGAAATTGTTTTTAAATTCAAATGATCTGTGTGAGTAATATCTATGTAATGTCATCCAATTACCTAGAATATTCAGTATATAGAAACTGACCAAAGTTACTAACATATTAGATAGAGTGAACATTGGTGAGTTAAAAAATCCCAAAACAACACTAATTGTCACTCCCAAAGTCAATAAATTAATATTATGTGATGTTGATCCTAATTGCATGTTATATTTTATCCTTTAACCAAAAAGTTACTTCTTCAATGTTAGTTATTTCTGTTTTATCTTTAGCATTTTGAATTATGTATTTTGAACTAGGATTCCATACAGCAGAAATTGGCTCTTGAATCAAATCTTCATATATAATCTCAATTGGTTTAAATCGTCTTCTAACCTCATCTATTCTATTCTTGCACTCATTCATAATATAAACTGCGTCATCAAATGACTGACGAGAGACAAAAATAGTTTTTGTATTTATTGTGTTATGTAATTCTAGTGTGTTAAGTGCAATTAATAGACTCCAAAACGTATCCATATTATTATTGCGTTCCAGTAATATATATTGTAAGTCTTTGCTCTCAAAAAAATTACATATTTCATCAGTAAGTAAATGTAAGTGAACCTTTACAGATATTGCATTATGTTGTTTTTGAAACTTGTCAAACAATTCAAATCTGTAGTCTAAATCATTTGCAGGTTCAGATGAGTAACGATATCGTATCCCACTATTGATATCTACACTTTTTATATGGCAGTACATGGTAAACAATTCACTCAAATTAAATTGAGGTAAACTATCCTGTATCCAAGTACTACCACTTCTAGGGTGACTGAATATAACTATTGATTTATTTGGGTCAAGTTCCATGGGTCAGTTGAAAATCTAAAACTCACCGATATACGAATTTTATCTGTATTATTGTATATAGCGTGAGGAACAGTGTTGTTCATAATAACCGGGGCATCTAAGATATACCTATCAATTTCTTTTAGTGTTGATTTGGCATAGAATATATAAGAACCTTCGGAAGGATCTGGTAATGGTACATAGTCTTTTGGTCCAGTTAAGTATTCATAAAATATCACCGGTGTTTCTGTACAATTATGTATACCAAAATTAAGACTTAAGCACCCGTTAGTATCAGTACCAAATGATGCTGGTGGCTCTATGTTTCTATCTACATGTGCATCTTTTTCTCCGGACCCAGGGTGAACAATGATATAACATACTTTTTTTAATTTGTTTGATAAATTAAAATTGGTTAAATATTGAATTGATTCCGGACATTTTGCAAAAAATTTCAATAAATCTACAGACCAGAGACCAGTTGGTTTATCTTCACAATATGGCAAAATGAAATTTTTTAATTCTTCTTGTATTTGATGTGAGTTTGGCACATCTAAATAACGATAAGTAAATGGGTTCATTTTTGTATAAGATGGTCTATATCTTCAGTACCATTAATAGAAATCATGAAAGTATACCTATCACATTTACTCATGTTCATTACTGCATGTTTGTATCCTGTGTTTAAAAAATATGCTTTTCCAGGAACAAACATAGTAGCTTCTACATCATTTTTTACCCAAAATACATTCACACATTCAGGGTCTGCAATAATTGGTATGATAATTCTAACTGCATAGCTAGGATCGTAATCAATATGCGGTGAAACGTTACTGCCTGCTTCCAATTTTACTAGACGAATCCTAGTAGGGCTACCTTTAAATTTTGCAAGTACCTTATCAAAAATGTGTGCATATCTATGATAGATATCTGTTTTAGACGTATAAGTAGATTCATTTAAAACATTATTATCATCTAACGCCAATAATTGTTTATGTCTATATCCATTCTTATACAAGTTGTCGTGAGCAACCTCACACTCGTTCATTGTAATATTTTTATTTTCTACTACACTATCGGTCAAACTAATTTGAAAAAAATTATCGTAAACAGATTTCAACAAGTCATGATGTACACCGCACAGTCCTTTATTAACTTCAAGTACTGATTTAAATTCATTGTTTAACTCACTAACACAGTTCTGCAATTCCAGTAGTAGTTCTTCATCTAAAGATAAATGATCTATTATACTATAGGTAGGCAACTGGTGTTTGAGTTTCATTTTACACTTAATAATTTGTGGAAATGTCCGCCCCAATCACCCCAGTGTCTAAATGACGGGTTAGCTGGTTCTTCATGGTGATTCTTGTGCCATCCTTCTCCGCCAATCAAAAAGCCTAGTAACGGTATATTACGTGGACCTTCATTGCCATGACAGAATACATTAATCATACTACCACCAAACCACATGAGAACGCCTGGCACAACTAACAAAATCCAATACCATTGCCATGACAAGAATATCAATCCAACTAGGTGAATAGGCCATAACACATGAAAGTAATACTTATGTTGAAATAGGTATAAGGGTTTTCTTAATAGATCAGGGACATACTTTACTATATCAGTGTCATTGTTAGATAGTTGCCAGTATGCTTTCCATCTACCCATCCATTTGGGACTATGCGGGTCTTTTTCAGTATCACTATATCTATGATGTTTTCTATGCACTCCTGCCCAAGCAAGCGCAGATGAAGTAGCCCCTAACCATGACACTAAAATTAAAACTGTTTCTGCTAAAGGATGAATTGTGTTTCTGTGTGCAATTGTTCTATGAAATAACATTGTTCCACACAATCCAACATACACAATCTGCGATAGCACAATTGCAGGAATTGTCACGTACCATGGAAACAAAATCGCGCCCAAAACAAAGAAAAAGTGAGTATATACTTGAGTTATTAGAAGTTGTTGTTTATATGTCATATTAGTATTTAGTTACAATTTCATAGTCAACAACCATTGTTTTACACCGTTAAACAATATAGGTTCACTGGATGCAACAAAGGTATGATTTGGAAACGCTCTGGGTAGTAAGTATCGTTGATTTAACTCAAATAACTTGTAATTATAGTCGTTAAAGGATATGATTACACTATTACAGTTGAGTTCTTTAGCTCGTTGAATTTGATATGATGTATTATACATATGTGTATATGATTTTACACCTAACCCTTTGTGTCGGTGGTCAGCATATGAGAATCCACGAAACACTGCTTGATATACTTTTCCCTTATTAAATTCTCTTACTATACCGCCGGTTGCTGTCCAAAATTTATCATTTACATATAACAATTGATAAGTGTCTACTATATCATTGTTAATCAAATTTAATAAACTCCATGGCTGTAATGTACCATAGTTCTCAGGTAATTCATCACCAAACTTTTCAGTCAATGCTTGTTTTAATTTTTCAAAAAACTCACTTTTATTTTCTTTAGTAAGTGTAATCATTTCTATTTTGTCCATGATAACCCTTCGATAAGTTTAAAATATTCATGGTTACTGGAGCCCCACCATTTATCTTTCCAACTATTTACTAATTGTATGTCAGGGTGATTAAAAATAGAACTTTGTTCTACGATTTCATACCCGTGTTTTTTAACACGTTGTTCTAATACAAATTTATTTTGATTGTTATATACATGAACTTTGCTAGAATAAGATCCTGTTTTACCAGGTATCTGATTGTTTGCTAACTGTTGCATTGTTGGGTCGGTCAAGAACGCAAAATACTGTTCTGCGGTGTAACTTAAAAAGAAAGGTGTCCCGTAAATATTGTTTTGCTCATAGAAATTGAATTGTGTATACAAAGGTTCTAGTTCATCTACATACCATTCATTATCATTTACTAAAAACAAATGGGGATCAGAATCCCCTGTTACTACTGTTCCGTCTATTTGAGTAGTAAGCCACAAATTGCTAGGCATTTGAAATGCTGCTATTTTATAGTCTGTTGCGATTTTTAAGAACTCGCCGGACTCTACAAATTTATCATAATCTAAATCAATGACAATCGGAGTAATATTATTTTTATCACAATATTTAAATGCGTATTGTGTTTCATGGTGATTGTATTGTGTACGCATAATCACGGGTGTGATTGGCATACCTAACGTTCTAAATACTGCTAACACGTATTCACTATCAAGACCACCACTATAGCATAAGTGAATATTGCCTTGCTTTTCAGCCCAAAGTTTTTCAGCTACTAATACAGTTTCTTCATAAAAGGATTTGATGGGTCGAGTAACTGGTTTAAAATCTACATTCCAAGTTGATCCGTTCCCAGACCAACTCAAATAACCATCATGCAATTGCATCAAGTGTTAAAAATCAATAGTTTCGTAGTCGGCTTTAAATCCACCGCATTCTGGGCAAGGAAAGTCCTCTGGCAAGTCTTCCCATTTACCTTCTGTTTCTTCGTCATGTACATGACCGCAAATTACGCAAACGTGATCCATTATCTTGCCTCCATTTGGTTTAATTCATCCAATTTAGTTTGGTATGCTTCAGCATGGCGTTGCTCAACTTTAGCTAGTGCTGTAAAACGTTTTTCAGCCTTTTTCAACATAGCTTTAAACTGTTCAGCATGTTCTTTTGATTCAGCAATCTGAGTGTGTGCTTCATTGGCAGCAGCCAAATCACCCTCAAATTCAGCAACTTCTTTGAAGCGAGGATACATCTCTGTAAACTCATATGTTTCACCTTCAATAGCAAGTTCTAAGCATTTCTTAGTGGTTGGCTTACCAATAATCAATTCTAAATGACCCCATGAGTGTAGTAACTCTTGGTCTGCTGTATGCTCAAAATGCTTTGCTATATCCTCAAAGCCTTCTTCACGTGCGATTTTTGCAAAGTATCTATACTTAGTGTGTGCCTGGCTTTCTCCGGAATATGCTGTATGTAAACTGTTAATTGTTTCTGACATGTTTTTCCTTTAAAATGTTTATTTATCTGTATCTTTTGGTAAGATACCATTACTATGTTTGTCTGATGTTTTTTCAACATCTTGAAACAAACGTTTTTCTTGCTGTGTTAATTCTTTGAATGTCTTGCGTGGGTTACCGCACATTACACAATTTGTATTGCCACAATTCATAGCGTGATGTTTGGCAAACTTATGCGGTTCTTTAACAGGTATACCAAATCCTTTGGCAATACGTACTTGTCTTGCGACTGCTACATCGTTTTTATGGCGACGGCGACTGTTTAAAAATTTTGCGACTTCATTGCTCATATTAATAGTTTAACATATATCCATAAATTTGTCAATACAATATTGAGTTTTATTTCTCCAATGCATCAATGATTCACGTGAGAAATTATTTGTATCAATCTCTGTAAATATACTTAGTTTGGTTATTAATTCCTCAATATTTCCTTTGAAAAATTCTTTCCAAGAGATGAACAACACATTAGGCATGTTTTCTAATTTAGTAAATTTTGAATTAAAATTTACTAAATTTGGTCTAGTAAATTTTGATTGGTACATATCAATAAATATTTCATGAGACCGTCTTGTATTTATAACTGATTTAACATGACCTTCATCAATGTACCATTTACCATAGAAAACAGTAGCAAGTTCTTCTATGTCATCCAAATCATATGTAATTCTAATAAATTTTTTAAAATAAGCACTAATTAAGTTAATATCAACTATATGTGAGGTGGTATAGTATGGTTTTTGCACAACAGGATAACTTGGTATACCTTTTTGATTTATATGTTCTAATTGAGACAATATAAAATCAATTTTATATTGATCGGGCTCTTTGGGGCCTAAGGGTGGCCCAACAATATCTTTGAAATTGGTTTTATGTGCATTTCCATGCTCACTAAGTTCAATAACAGTTTTTATGTTTCTTTTTGCACTTATAATAAAATGACATAAAAAATTGCCGCCGGTTGCGCTCATGTATGTTATGGGGACAATATCCTCAGTGAGTAACATGTCTCTGTTTATAATCATTTACTGCGGCTTTGATGGCGTCTTCTGCAAGGATTGAGCAATGGATTTTGACCGGGGGGAGTGCAAGTTCTTCTGCGATTTGAGAGTTTCGGAGCTGGGCAGCTTCATCAAGTGTTTTACCTTTGACCCACTCAGTGACAAGACTTGAGCTAGCAATTGCCGACCCGCACCCATATGTTTTAAATTTGGCATCTGTTATTATCCCTGTTAGTTTATCTACTTTAATTTGAAGCTTCATTACATCACCTAACTAACCGCACGCCGGGGCTCCTACCATACCAGTCCCAACGTGCGTGTCCTCCTTATCAAAGGTTCCCGCATTGCGGGGGTTATTATAGTGATCCAACACTTTATCTGAATATGCCATTATAGTTCTCCAATATATTATTAACTATTTCCTCAGATTGAAACATATCCCATTTCTTTCTGTTTTCCTCACCTGTTATAAATCTTAAATTACATAGATGTCCTATAATCATAGGATCAATTTTAAGTTCATACCCTTGTTTAAAGGGTATGATATGATCTACTTGAATATCTGTTTTCTTTTTACCAGTCACTGGCATTAAATTTTGCTTTCTAAGTCTATATAGAGTCCGTCGTGTTGCTTTACTACATTCTCTCTTGTATTTAACTAATTCATCATTTATTTGTTTTTTGGGTCGTTGATTGTTTAATTTACCTTCCCAATTTGGATTTGAGGCGCCAGCCCATTTTTCTTTTTGTGCTGTATTAGCTTTCCCCTTGTTCCAACCATGTCCTTTAACAAGTCCGTCTGTGTTTAATTTTAATTTTTGTTCAGCGGTCATTTTTATACCCTTATTCCAAGGTATATTACCCACACGATTTATAGGATTTTTGCAAGGTGTTGAACAAAATTCTAAAAATTTAGGTTTAGTTATAAACTCAGACCCACAATATGAACAATACATTAATAAGCCATATTTATTTTTCATATAACTATTTATCTCGGTGAACCCGTTTGTGAGATTTAACTATTGTATTTAGCTATCAAGAATATCATCATCTAATACTATCCACCCCAATTTCAATAAATCTTCTCGTATCTCATCAGTTACCATTCCCTCACCAACATATGCTTTGAGCTTAAGACGAAATTCTTGTTGTTCTTTAGTTAGTTGACGAAATTCTTCATTGTCTAAGTCACTGTTGTTTCTAATACCACTACAGTACCAATCAATGTAGTCACCTTTTTCTAGCATATCAGCAACAATGCCACCGGCATGTCTCCAACTGCAACTCCAGCGTTTTTCAGTTAATATAGGCCATACGTCATTTTTAGTAAAGTCTCGGTTACACATTGCGGCATACAAGTTCTGAGCATATACATCATCACCTTTAACTTTATCAATAATCCATTGAGTACTACGTAAGTCGTATTCCATGTTATCTTTTTGCCATTTAGGATCTACTATATTTTCTTCATCCTGTTGCTGATAAGATTTATACAGGTTTAGATAATCTTCATCAGGCTCTTCACCCTTTTCTCCACAGCGTTTGATATAATTTTTCATTTGAAATGTATGTCGTTCAGGGCTTTTGCTGATGGTCATTATTATTTTTCTTCTTTACTTTTGAATAAAAGATATGATTACCAATCTTTTTTGCTTGCTGATAGGGCCAATTTGGTTGAACACTTAGATTATGAAAGAACAGTGTAGATGTAGGCACTACATCATTATACGCATCATATGCTAGTACTTCATATGCTATTTGGGAAGCCTGCTGATATCTTGGGCTATTTTTATTTGGTTCACCCTTATTTTCACACACCCAACTAAACTGACAGAATTTTACTTTCTCTGTTTCACCTTCATCATTCTCTTGCTGTATGGTTGTTGATTGATAGATAACATTACACGGGTTAGATCCAAAACCATGTGTAATTCTGTTTAACACAACTCTTGCTACTGCGGCTTGTCCAAGTATAGATTCTCCACCTGCTTCATAAAAGATGTTCTTAGTTAAACAAGCTAGTTGTTTTGGATCAACTTTCTTTGCTACTTTGACAACTTCTTCAATTGGTTCAATAGTGTCGTCAAATAGAAAGTATCTTTCACTTGTATTGGTCAAGAAAAATCCCAATACTACAATTGTAATGCTGGCAAAAATTCTGAAAAAATTAATTTTCTCTTTCATAGTAGACCCTTTGATTATGCTAATTGCCAGCAATCGCAGTTACAGCGTATAACTTCTTCAATTGCTTGCTGAACAGTATATGTTGATGGATATAAAGTGTTTGATGTGTACCAAGTGTTTAATCCAGGTATTACCGTGTTACCATACACAGTGCCTGCAAACGATCCGGGTGTACCAGGAAAATAAATAGCATTTCCTGCTGGAACTGCACTAGTTGCGTTACCGTCAATTATGTTAGAAAAAATAATAGTATTGTTATAAATAGCGTTATTGTTAACTATGTTAGCAGAAACATTACTATCAACTATGTTAGCAGAAATAGTAACAATATTTGAAGTAGCGTTACCGGGAGTATATGGTGTCCATGCCTTACCGGTGTCTATTGGAATAGGTGGTGTTTGTCCTCCAAATAAAGGATTTGTTACGAGATATGTGCTATCTATCGGAACATAGATACCAATTGGTGTTGTATATATAACATTACCAATTGGGTCAATTTGTATTGGTGTTGCGGGTACCGTAGTAGAGACTGGACCGGTTACAGTTGTCGAACTAAATGGATTTGTTGTGTTGGCTGTTATAGAACCACTAGGTATATTAGGGTCATATCTAGCAGTAGGTAATGTTCCATTAGCAATTAATATTTTCTGCTGATCGTATGGTAATTTGTCTTCTATGTTATTATCTAACGGAATACCCAACAATGCTAATCGTTCTTGGTTTCTTTGTTGACGCATCAATGCAACAGCACTCTGACCACCCGGGGTTGAATAATCAGTGATGTTCTCTATTGTCTGAGCGTACATATGCGGTTCGGTGTTGAGGCCATACTGTGATAAACTATCAACAAAGTTATAAACTACCGTAGGATATAATGACAAATTATTTTGTCTTTGTGGTAATATAGTGGTACCGCTTTTGTCTACAGTAGGTGGTCCGGTATCTGTTGGTGGTTTTAATCCATAGTCTCTAGCACGTTGTTCAATTGTTAATTGAGAACCTATTGCATTCCATGAATTGTTTAAGCTTTGGCAGCTAGTTTGTTTATTTGTGTTGATACTATTAATCTCAGCATTAGCTTGATCAATATATCCTTGAAGTACTTGATTCATTCCAGGATCTGATCCCCCCCTTGGCCAATACCAAACACCCTCAGTTACACCTCCTAAACTACCTCTTGCATAGCCATCTACGTTTACCGCGCCGGTTGAAAATGAACCATTAGCTTGTATTGGTAACATTGCAATGGGTGGTGCTTGAATACGAATCCATTCCTCAGGTGGTACAGGTGGGGTAGGAGCATTTGTTTCGTTTACCCTAGTAGTAGCATACTTGTAAGCCACACCGGAAGTTTTAGATTGAACAATCACTTGACCAAAAGTACCCGGAAGATGTGTATCATTTGAATCTACTGTTACCGCCATGCTAGCACCGCAATAGTTTGGATAAAGGCTGACTGTAGGTGTTGTACCGCCACCTCTAGTATATCCCCCACCGGGTGTTTCTAGCCCAATTGTAATTGTATAATACCAGTCATCAATTCTAGGACCGCTTAGTTGTACATTTACATAGTATATGTTTTGTTTTATATATCCTTTAGCACGTTCCCATGAAGCTGCCAGATATGTTTCGTGATAGATATTATATAATTTAGGTGTCTCAACTTCTTTAATTCTAGCTAGAATATTAGTAAGTGGGCCGTTATAAGGTAATCCACTCATGCAACCAAAGAAATCGCTAGTAGTATATGTTCCCTGTGGACCACTTCCCAATGCTATCTTAGGTCTTCCTTGATTTCTCAACGTCAAATTAGTTGGAACATATGTTCCGTTAACCGGTAAGCCAACTATAGTTTCTATATTGGTAACAACTTGCCCTAGTTTTTCTAAAGGGACATTAACAATGTTTTTAACTTGTAAAAATGAGGCGGCAATTGCTCCACATGCTGTTGCTTGGGCAGGTGGAACAATTGATGATAGATAAGAACCAAATCCTACAACAGGTTGTTGAATCACAATGTTAGCACTAGGTGTAGTGGTGCTTATTTGAGGGGTGCCAATTGGTACCTGAGCACCGATTTGATTTAATACGCCAGTGCTGGTTAAGTTGGGATTAATTCCATTGTTAATATATATCGGATAATAAGTTTTGCTATTAGTAGGTTGTGTAGTAGTGTTATATACAGGGACAGTCAGTGTTGAATAACTATTTGGGAATAATTTAATTGGATTCAATAAATCAGCAATTGATGTTAATCCTGATGTTTTACAATTCAACGGAATCAATGCGTCAGATAAACTTTGCCCCACAGTTAAATAGAAGGCAGCATATAATTTTTGTTCTTGTGCAATGGTAGGCTGTACTGCATTCCCCAATATTGCATCTAACTCATTAGTGTTAATACCAGCACTAATAATAGCTAAACTAATGTTTTGAGTCAATGCATTATGTTTAGCTAATGTTTTTAGTAAGTTACTAGGTAAACCAAATGTAGATATTGTTTCAAGATTTAATACCTTACCCATTGTTATTAAATCTTGACCAAATGCTTTTGTTGCTAGACTAATACCAGTTAAGTCTCCTGATATCAGGTCATTCATATTACTATAGGTTCCATCTAAGAATGTAGCGGAATTATCTACAGAAAGAATACCAGTGTTTGAATAACTAATGAAGCCGGCTGCTGTATTAAATGATTGTAAGAAGTCTCTGTACCCAATTGGATTAACATCATCACCCTTTTCAAGTGTACTGTTATAATTAAACTCCATCCAAGCTTGTAATGCTAGTAATCGGTTGAAACCCCACTGAGTTGCCGGATTCGCAGTATTTGGATTAGCATTTGGTTCACCATTTGACTCTCTATTATTTTTATAAAGAGAACCACCCCAACCCTTGTAATCACCTAAATTAAAGGTACCTGTACCTATCCAACCAATTGGTTTTTCCCAAGTATATACCAATGATTTGGCATTACCTAATGCCGGCACTTGGGTGTCAACTACAAATGTTCCCGGTGAAGTTGTTGTGCCATAGTTAGCTGTTACCGCAACTCTAAAATATTTTGTTCCCGGGCTGTCTGAACCAACACTTTCAATTAACCAATTACCATTATAACCTTCAGGATTAGATCCTGAAATTCTCACATAGCCGTTAATATTCAGAGTTATGTTATTAGTATAGGTGACTTTAAACCATTTATAGTCAGTGCCTGGGTCGTTGCCTGCAATTATACTAGATATTGGTATGTTTACAAAGCCAGCACCTATACTAATAAGATTATTATATGCAGTTTGCGAGGGCCCGCCATCAGTATTACAAGTGTATCCCGCGTGGATAGCATGTGTCAATACTCTCAATGCAGTAGTTTGGCATATACTACCAAAAGTGTAGTCAGTAAAATTGTATGATGATCCTGTAAATCCGGCAAATATAGGATTTATCATTAAACCTTTGGCTATCAGATAAGAATTAACTGCGTTAACGCCTAATGGGCTTTGTTTACCTGTATCGCTCATGCTACATATACATCAGGACTACCCTGTGCCATTGAATGTCCGCAAAGACAACTATTTAATGATCCAACACGTGCTACTGGTTTACCGTCTGCAAACACAGTAGGACTACCATCAGAAATCATAGCGGCAACATGGGGACCGTTGTTGGGGTTGTGTGGACTAATTTTACTACCTTGAACACCAACTAATTTTCCGTTTGCAAATACAGTGGTTGCGCCATTTAATATAGCACCCTTCATCTGATTTGTGTCACCCATCCTACATAGTTGCGGCATTTTTTATCCTAAAATTAACTTTTTATCCGGTACTTTAATACCAGTTGTTGCTTCTAGATACTTCATCTTGACACCATCGTCAGTTTCAGCATATAGAGCAATACTAGTAGTATTTAGTGTAAATTTACCCTTTGGATCTGCGGTAAATACGCTAGGGATCATTTGCATACCCTGTTGTGTGGGAGCAATAGATACTGGTTCTTCTATGATGATATTATCACGGGTAATTGCAACTACCTTAGTAACCATTTCTTCACCGCTATTCAGTTTCAGTGTATATACTTTTCCAATTTCCATTATATTCTTTCTGTTAATTTTTGTTTAAGTTCAGTGAAACCACCGATTAATACGCCATCTAAAATTATTTGGGGTACTGTTCTTGCTAACGGGATTGCTTCTAGCAATTCTTCTTTGGTATATCCGTCTCCGATCTTACGTTCTTCAAATCGTATACCTTTACTTGTTAATAGTGCCTTTGCTTGGTCGCAATAAGGACAATGATACTTACTCCATACAATTGCTGTCATTTTATTTCCTTTTAAATATTTGGTAATGCGTCATAATCTAATGAGTCAGACATAACTCCTATCACATAATTCGTTGATTCGTTTTCTTGTAGTGCTGTTTGCTTCTTGCTTGTGTCACTATGCTTATTAAACCATGGGATAGGGGTAGTTTTAGGGGCTGGATTTTGATACTTGATACCAATTTCTTTCAATGCACCTACTGCTGTATAGTCTACAAAGTCATTTAGAATGTTTGCGTTCAATCCAATAACAGGACCGTACTTGAACAGATACTTAGCCCAGTCTTTTTCTTCACGAATAACATCCATGTAGATTTGATAGACTTCAGCTTCACATTCTTGCTTAATGGCAGCAAAACGACTATCTTCTTTGATTACTTGATTAATCATCCAAGCTGTCCACTCTTTATGTAATAGTTCATCTTGTAGAATTAATCCAATGATATTGCCATTACCAATAAAGATTTTGTTCTCTACCATTGCCAATGAGGTAGCAAATGACACCATAAATCTAAATGCTTCTAGTGCATAGCTTGCATGAAGTGCTAACCAGATTGCTTTAATATGGTCATGTTCACTAACAACTTCACCTAATTCTTTGCGACAGTTAATAGTATGCAAGTCATCATAATACTTACCAACACTACTAGCCATGCTGATAATCTCTTGTGTATCGTGAATAGTGTTGAAGACATCTTTTGGTACATTATAGATGTTACGAATAATGTGACTATAACTGCGACTATGAATGTTAGTCTCAAAGAAGCTCCAGTTGTACATCAATGCTTCTAGTTCGGGAATACTACATACTGGTGTAAAGATTTGACTGGGACCACGACCTTGCAAACTATCTAGTGCAGTTTGACGCAATAGATTAGAGGTGAATATGTGACGTACAGTGTCGCTGGCATCTTTAAAGTCATTTGCATCTTTGGTTAATGATATCTCTTCCGGGACCCAAAAGAAACCACGTGCGGTTTGTTCAATTTTTACTAGCTTGTTGTACTTCACTTCTTCAAAACGTTGAATGGTTACGGGACCTTCTGGGTCCAAAAACATTTTTCTATTCAAGTAATCTGTCTTTGTGTTTAAGTTATATTGTTGTTTGCTCATTGTTACTCTCATTCTATATTGTAATAATATGTTATTGGATGTTTTAATTTTACATTATCTAAATTTAGAAATTTCCAATCTCCTGTTGTTATCTTAGAAACTATTGTTTCCGCGACATACTCATTCATTTCTGGAAACAGATGCCCTGCCATTATGTGCGTGTTTTCCTTTGTATGAAGATCGATTTTCCCACGATAGTTAATTAATTTTATTTGCTGTTTTACCAAAGAAAAAAAATCATAAAACTTAGGAAAATTATTCTCACTGTATCTTTCAGGCAAAAATGAGTCTACAAAACACGGATAAAAAATAATATTTTTATGCAATGATTCCATGTGTTTCATCATTAATTCATTCATTCTAGAATTATAATCTGAGTCAGACATTATATACCATCCTTCTAAATGAGTTAACATTCGTTGGTCATGGTCATTTAAAATTGTGTTTTTGTAACGAATAACATGTTCATATGAATTGATATAACTATTATTTCTATCTGGTGTGTCACACCAATCAACCATTTTGATGTACCGATCCGGATTAGTTACCGCAACTATTATTAAATCGTGCTTTGTATAATTTTCTAAAAATTTTTTATACGAATAGTATAAAGAGGTTGCCGGATACCCAAAGTTTTCTACTTTGGCATTTAATTTTTCTACTACTATAGTAGACCAATGAAGATGTTTTGCTATTTTATCAAATTCAGCAAAACTATCTCCGTATATACCTATGTTCATAGTTTGCAACTTTCGCAATCTTCTTCCATGTCAAAATCAATAACTTCTAATGGGGCATCGTCTGCTACTTCTTTACTACCTTGTTTGTTAATCAAACTATAGTAGAATGTCTTCAACCCCCAAACATGACTTTGCATTAAGTTTTTGGCAATTAGCGTTGTAGGTACTTTACGATCAGCAAAGTGTGCAGGGTTATAGAATGTGTTTGTACTAATAGATTGATCAACATAGGCTGCAATAACTGCTGCTGTCTTTAGATAACCTTCACAATCAGTTTGTTCCCACATCATTTGATACTTGTTCTTTAATTTATGATACTCAGGAACAACTTGAACAAAACTTCCAGCTTTACTTTCCTTAACACTAATCAAGCTCATTGGCATTTCAATACCGTTTGTAGAATTAATTACCACACTACTAGATTCTACAGGAGCTACTGCCATTTGTGTAGCATTACGTACACCGTAAGCTCTCATCTCTGCACGTAAGTTTTCCCAAGGAAGTTCTGGGGTAAAATCTGTAAGTTCATTAACGCCCTTAGCACGTAGTTCCCAAGGGAAGATACCTTTACCATAGCGTGTCTTATCACTACCTAAACAAGCACCGCGTTCTTTGGCTAGTTCTACACTTGCTTCTGTAAGATAGAATGATAGATGTTCCATCCAAGATTTAACTTCAGCTAGTGAGTCTTTTTCGCCATACTTCATTCCACGCTTTGCATGCCAGTATGCTAAGTTAGTGACACCAATACCCAATGGACGAATCTCGTCATTGCTTAGTTTAGATTGTATGCTTAAAAAGTCTTGATAGTCCAATATATTATTGAGGCTACGGTGTAGAATACGACAAGCCCTACGCATGTCTTCAGGATTACGGAACGCACCCCAGTTAATAGATCCGAGCGTACATAAAGCGATACGACCGTCACTATCATCAAGACGTTTAAAAGATTTAGTAGGAAGAAGAATCTCACAGCATAAGTTACTCTGGTAAATTGTATGATACTCAGGGTCAAATGGGCCTTGATTCATCACATTGTCAATGAAGACTAGATAGATACGTCCAGTGTCTGTACGTTCTTTAAGAATTCCACTCTTAAACACATCTTCTGCATTCATTGTTTTCTTGCGTAAGTCTTTACGCTTTTCGTATTTTACATACAGTTCTTCAAATAGTTCTGTGTTCTTGTAAAATGCTTCGTATAAGTCGGGTACCTCATTCGGATCAAAGAAGGTGATGTTTTCCTTATTCTTGAATCTGCGCCAAAAGAATGCACTAAGGACAACTCCATAGTCCATGTGTCTAACTCTTGTTTCTTCTGTGCCTTGATTGTTTTTAAGAACAATAAGATCATCAAACTGATGATGCCAAATGGGATAAAATACTGTAGCACTTGCATTACGAATACCTCCTTGTGAGCAACTACGTAAGTCGCCAAACCATTTCTTTAAAAACGGAATCATGCCAGTGTGCATAATCTCGCCACCACGAATAGGACTACCTAGTGAACGTAGTCTACCAATTTCTAATCCAATGCCAGCACGTTTGCTAGCATACTTAGCCATCATTTCACCACTAGCAAAAATACTATCAAGGTCATCATCACTGCGAATAAGTACGCACGAACTGAATTGCTTAGTAGGGGTACCGAGACCAGCGAGGACAGGAGTAGCAAGAGTAAATAATCCGTCAGAGGCAGCATTATAGTATTCCTTTATATAACGTATTCTTGCGTTGTTAGGTTCTTCACTATGAAAGATAGTGGCGGCCGCGACCATATATCTGATTTGCGGAGTTTCATATGTTTGTTTTGTACTACGGTTCTTAACCAAATATTTTTCAATCAATTGTTCAATGGCAGCATAACTATAACTTTCGTCCTTAGAGTGGTCGATGAAACTATCCATCTTGTCCCAATCTTCTTCATTATACCATTCTAGTAATTCAGGTGTGTACAACCCTGTAGCTACATTTGTCTTTACTACATCATATAACTTAGGAGGTGAATAGCTACCATATACATCTTTGCGTAACATACTTATACGTTGCTTACCTGCTACATATTGATAATTTGTGTGACCAACATCTGGATTATTCTCTACATCAATCAAATCTACAATAGCTCGTAATGTAATCTCATCAATTTGCTTAGTTGTGATACCATCGTAAAAATGTAATTGTGATTTTATTTCTATCATCGATGGGCTAACGTCTGCTATCCCTGTACATACTTTTGCTACTTGTGCTTGCCATTTTTCTAATGTTAGAGGTTCTTTCGCCCCAGATCGTTTGATCACGTTTATAATCATAGTTTACTTATCTTCTCTGTTATTGTTGTTATATCTAATTTTTGTATTATGGTGAATTCTGCTAGACTATTACTTATGACCGTATTAGGCCAGTAATTCAGTATATATTTTGCGTTGTCTACTAGGACTAGTACCACATCTTCACCTATGTTATTCTTTGCCAAAACCAATTCTATGTTGGTTATACCTATCAACAATAGAGTATAACACATTCCTAACGATCTTGCAACCTCACAGTAGGTATTTTCGGACAAAAGTACCCAGGGATCAGGCCAGTTGTCCATATCATGCGGGTGCAGATGATGGGTAACTAATGGCGCAGTTTGCCACCATTTATCTATAGTGATGCATTTATCCTGTAAGGGTAAACCAGATACGGAATTCCGTAATTGAAACCAATCTTGAAGCCTTGCTTCATACGATGATTGAAAGATGTTCATAGACACTTACTTATCATTTTAAGAAAGTGTCTATGAATTTGACTATATTAGGAGTAAGTCGCCGCGTGACGAGAACCTGCACTCAATGAAAAGTTACCAGTAATAGTACCCACGTTAGTGTTTGCACCTACTGTAATAATTGCCGCATTAGCTAACACTAAGTTACCTGCGCTAGCATTACCTGATGCACTTAGTGTAGTGTATATACCGGATGCAGCACCAATGTTACCAACGTTAGCATTACCTGATACACTCAATGAACTTAGTGTACCAACTGAAGTAATGTTAGGTTGAGCCGCTGTTGTCACTGTGCCTGCTGTAGTAGCACTACCTGCAGTCGTAGCTGAGCCTGCTGTTGCAACTGACAAGTTAGCAACTTGAGTAGTTGAACTAACAACTAACGGAGCAGTACCTGTAGTTACCGTAGAGATATATTGACCGGTAATGTTTGAAGTAGTACCAGTATGGTTAGTAGCACTGATATTACCCACTGTAGCATTACCCGACACACTTAATGAGGTTAATGTGCCAACTGCGGTTATACTTGTTTGTGATGCGGTTGTTACTGTACCAACTAAGTTAGTTGCGCCTAAATTACCTACGTTAGCATTACCACTGACACTCAATGTACCAGTTATGTTTGCACCAGTTGCAGTTACCAATAATACGTTAGCAGTACCCGCTACTGTCATTGCGATGTTACTGTTAGCAGTAATTGCAATATTACTATTACCTGATGCATGAGGGCCAACAATGTTACCGACTGTAGCATTACCCGACACACTTAATGAAGCTAATGTACCAACTGCGGTTAAACTTGAAGTAACAACTGTTGCACCCAATGTAGTACCAACAATATTACCAGCTTGAACACTTGATATACCATTAGCGTTACCAGTGATAAGACCTGAATTCAATACGATAGTACCATTACCAAACACTGCATTAGCAGTAGCATTACCAACTGTCAGTCCTGTTAATGTTCCAACACTTGTAATGTTACCCTGTGCGGCTGTCGTTACTGTTCCGGCTGTAGTTGCTGAACTCACAGTACCACTTACGTTTGCACCTGCTACTGCATTAGCTGTTGTAGCGAATGATACTGCACCTGTTACGTTTGCGCCTGTAATTGAGCTTAGTGTTGAACCATTACCTGATACGTTAGTGAATACACCCTGTGTAGCACCAATATTGCCTACGTTAGCATTACCACTAGTACTAAACGTACCAGTAATGTTTGCACCAGTAGCGGTTACTAACAACACGTTAGCTGTTCCAGCAACTGTCATTGCAATGTTACTGTTAGCTATAATTGCAATGTTACTATTACCACTTGCATGTGGGCCAACTAAGTTACCAACTGTAGCATTACCAGATACACTTAAACTTGTCAATGTACCAGTACTTGTAATGTTTGGTTGAGCATTTGTGTAGACCGTGCCTGCAATTAATGCATTACCTACCTGACCACTTACGTTAGCTCCTGCTACACTATTAGCTGTCGTTGCAAATGCAACTGCACCTGACACGTTAGCACCAGCTACACTATTAGCTGTAGTTGCGAATGATACTGCTCCGGTTACATTTGCGCCTGTAATAGAACTCAAACTTGAACCATTACCACTTACTGATGTGAATACTGCATTATTAGCACCTATGTTACCAACGTTTGCATTACCCGTAGCACTTACTGTAGTAGCAAATACTCCAGTAACACCCAAGTTACCAACGTTAGCATTACCACCTGCACTTAATGTTCCACTTGTAGCTAAGTTCCCTGCTGTTGCAGTTCCTGTAGCTGTAATTACTCCACCTGTACCAATATTTCCAATGTTTGCATTACCAGAAACACTTAAACTTGTTAATGTACCAACTGAAGTAATTTGTGATTGTGCAACATTAACACTGAATGTTGTGCCGGTTAAAGTTAATCCTGTTCCTGCCGTGTAACTACCTGCGCCTGAAAACTGTGCCCAAGTCATTGCAGTTACACCAATTGTGCCACCTGCATCTGATGTACATACCCAACCAGTATCTGCTTGTGTAGTACCACCTTCAACAAATACATATGCACCCGGAACTTGTGCCCAAGTTGTCATATCTGTCGTTCTTGTCCAAGCACCGGTGGCACATAGATATAGACCGTTTTCTGCCGGCGCTGTTTGATTCTTGACTAATACTCTATTACCGGCTACAATAGATATACCATCAATAGTTTGTGCACCTGATAAAGTAATATTAGCTGTAGTTGCAGCCACAACACTAGCCTTAGTATCAAGACCTTGTGCCACAGTATCTACATATGCTTTTGTTGCCGCATCAGTGTCATTAACCGGTGTTGCAAGACTTGTGATATTAAAGCTATTTAAGTTAACATTACCACCAAAGCTACCTGTTCCAGTTGCGACTAAGGCTGCTGTACCTAAGTTACCAACGTTTGCATTACCACCTGCACTTAGTGTGCCGGCGGTTGCTAAGTTACCTGCTGTTGCAGTACCGGTTACACTTAATGAAGCTAGTGTGCCAGTACTTGTGATGTTTGGTTGTGCATTAGTTGTTACAGTACCCGCTGTAGTTGCAGAACCAGCAGTACCTGCACTGGTTGCATATGTTGCATTAGCTACTGTACCACTTACATTAGCCCCTGCTACACTATTAGCTGTCGTTGCAAATGATACGGCACCGGTAACATTAGCACCTGTGATTGAACTTAAACTTGATCCGTTACCACTTACATTAGTAAATACGCCAAATGTTGCACCTATATTACCTACGTTGGCATTACCACTTACTGATAAACTTGCAAGTGTACCGGTGCTTGTTATGTTTGGTTGTGCGTTAGTTGTAACTGTACCAGCAGTACCAGCACTGGTTGCATATGTTGCATTGGCTACTGTACCTGAAACGTTAGCCCCGGCTACACTATTAGCTGTCGTTGCAAAAGCAACCGCACCTAAAACGTTAGCCCCGGCTACACTATTGGCTGTAGTTGCAAATGCAACTGCACCTGTTACGTTTGCGCCTGTAATAGAACTCAAACTTGAACCATTACCACTTACTGATGTGAATACTGCATTATTAGCACCTATGTTACCAACGTTTGCATTACCACTTACTGATAAACCTGATAATGTGCCGGTACTTGTTATGTTTGGTTGAGCTGCTGTAGTCAATACAGAAGTTGAATAATTTGCAGTTAATAAATTACCGGCATTGACATTTCCGGCTGCGATGTTACCTGACACTGATAAACTTGATAACGTGCCAGTACTTGTGATGTTTGGTTGTGCGTTAGTTGTGACTGTACCGGCTGTAGTTGCAGAACCAGCAGTACCTGCAGTACCTGCACTAGTCGCATATGTTGCATTAGCCACCGTACCTGATACATTAGCACCTGCTACTGCATTAGCGGTTGATGCGAATGATACTGCACCTGTTACATTAGCGCCTGTTATTGAGCTTAAACTTGAGCCATTACCTGAGACATCAGTGAATATACCTTGTGTTGCACCTAAGTTACCAACATTAGCATTACCCGACACCGATAGATTTGCTAATATTCCGGTACTTGTAATGTTTGGTTGTGCGGCTGTAGTGACTGTACCCGCTGTAGTAGCACTGGATACAACACCTGATACGTTAGCCCCTGCAACACTATTTGCTGTTGCCGCATAAGCAACTTGTCCACTTACGTTAGCACCTGCTACATTATTAGCAGTAGTAGCATACGCTGCCATTCCAACTGCACCACTTACATTAGCGCCTGCTACTGCATTTGCTGTTGTAGCATATGTTGCTAATCCAACTTCACCAGTTACATTGGCGCCTGCTACACTATTAGCTGTTGTTGCAAAACTGACTGCACCACTTACATTAGCGCCTGCTACTGCATTTGCTGTTGTTGCAAATGATGCAAGACCAACTGTTCCGGTTACATTTGCACCGGTTATAGAACTTAAACTTGATCCATTTCCACTTACATTAGTAAACACACCATTGGTAGCACCTATGTTACCAACGTTTGCATTACCGCTAGCACTGAATGTTCCGGCAACGTTAACACCAGTAGATGCAACTACTAAAACATTTGCTGTGCCATTAACACTGGTAGTCACATTACCACTTACACCAACAATATCAATATTACTTGTACCATTTGCAATACTACCAACTGATATGTCACCTGCATTCAGTGTTCCTGTAACAGAAAGATTGCCCAAAGTAGTATTGCCGGTGGCACTAAGCGTTCCGGCAACGTTAACGCCAGAAACAGTCACTGTCATTATATTAGCGTTTCCATTAACGCTCATTGTTATATTAGCGTTTGGTGCTATTGCTATACTACTATTACCATCACTGATAGTTGATATAGAGATATTACCAGCACTTAATGTTCCAGTAATACTTACATTAGCTACAGTTAGTAATCCATTGTTCTTATCAAATACAAGAGCAGTATTCCCGTTAATTGCACCATTATCGTTAAAGAAAACTTGTGTGTTTGCGCCTTGGGCCGTTGGAAAAGTAGTTACATTGCCCGATGGGTCTTTAACAGACATTACACTATTGTCATTGACAAATAGTGTACTTTTGCCGGCCGGAGGCGTTGATATAGTGTTTGCGGGTTCTTGTTTTAAAATTAAACTCATTTTTACCTCATGATAAGTAGCGTTCTACCAGATATTACTCTTATTTATCATTTTTTCAATCGTACTGTACTTACGATATTTAGAAGAAGGCCATAAAGTTTCCGTTTCCAGAGATAGATGGTGCTATAAATAACCAACCTATGTTGTTTCCGCTGTCGGTGTTAGTTCCATTATATGCATTCCAAACTGCACCGCCAACAGCAGCACTATCTTTAATACTTAAATAACTTGCTGTTACAGTACCGCTAGCTTTAGACAACGTGAATCGTGATCCTGGTGTGACGCTGTTAATTGTTACTAAGTTACCAACAGTTCCAGCAAGGGTAAATAGACTTACTGTTTGTGTTGTTCCTGCGGTAAAAGTAATTGTTGAAGGTCTAGTAGTTGCTTGTATATCGGCTAATGTATTTGATCCACTGATAGTCAATGCACCAGCTCCTGCTTGAACAAGAGTACCATACGATCCCCCGGCTCCTGCAAAGGTCTTAGCTGTTGCTTTTGTCATGTTAATGGTATAATCAGAACCAGTAAATCCTGTACCGTCTGATACAGTCCAATCGTTAGCCAATGAAATTACCCCAGTTCCTGCGCCAGAAATTGCTCTAGTAGCTGCCGTGCCTGAAATAAATTGTGTTGGGGTCAGTGTAAATCCTGCCAATGCCAATGTACCGCTGGTCAATGTTGTGCTTGTACTTGTGGTTACGTCACTTGATAGTGTAGTAGTACCTGAATGATTGATAGTTAATGTAGATAAACTTTTACCATTTGTATTGATTGAACCAGTCCCAACCATTGTTGGTACCAAGTTGGTATATACACCTGCACCAGTTGATAATGTTAATCCGTTCAAGTTTAAACTTGTTGTAGCTAAGGTAAACACAGTACTACCAAAACTCAGTGTGTTAAACCAACTACCGGTTGTAAGTGTTGCAATTTGAGTACCACTACCAGTTATTGATAAATTTGGACTGTTAGTTGCTAAACCACCAGTAGTACCAAATGTATATGTTCTGGTTACTGACGCATCTGCGGTAAATCCACCTGTACCTGTATAAGTAAATCCAGTAGCAGTTGCCATTGACAATACAGTTTGTGCGGCTGTAGTATGAGCCAACACAATATTACCTGTACCAAAACTTATTGAGCGAGTGTTTGCGTTAGTTGAACTGAATATACCAGTAGTTAATGTAAATCCACCAAGTGCCAGTGTTCCACTCGTTAAAGTAGTTGTTGCTGTGGCAAGTGCCAATGACAACGCATCAGCCAATGTAGTAGTACCTGATGTGCTGTTGATTGTTAATGCGGATATAGTTTTGCCATTACTTGTGATGCTACCAGTACCAACCATTGTTGGTGTCAATGTTGTAAATGTACCACCACTTGATAGTGTTAATGCATTTAAGTTTAACGCAGTGGTTCCTGGATTGAATGCTGTAGTTCCAAAATCTAATTTATTAAACCAACTACCTGTAGTAATTGTTGCTATTGATGAACCGCTACTGAGTGTTAAATTTGGTGCATTAGTTGATGAGCCACCGGTAGTACCAAATACAAATATTCTTGCCAATGACATTATACTGGTAAATCCACCAGTAGTAGTTGTATAAGTAAATCCAGTGGCAGTGGCCATTGACAATACTGTAGTAGATGCAGTAGTGTGAGTTAATGCAATATTACCTGTACCAAAACTAATTGAACGAGTATTGGCATTACTTGAACTGAATACACCAGTTGTTAAAGTAAAAGTAGCTAATGCCAATGTGCCACTTGTTAACGTTGTTACTCCAGTTGCGGCTAAACTAAATGCGTCACCTAACGTAGTAGTGCCGGATGTACTATTGATTGTTAAGGTAACTAATGTGGTGTTGGTATTACCTGTAATAGTACCAGTACCAATCATGTTAGCTGTTAATGTTGTATATGTGCCGGTGGCAGATAAAGTCAGTCCATTTAAGTTTAATGTTATTGTACCTATTGTAAACGCAGTAGTACCAAAACTAAGTGTGTTAAAATAACTACCTGTAGTAATTGTTGCTACTGATGCGCCACTACTCAATGTTAAGTTTGGTGCATTAGTTGAGGAACCACCCGTAGTACCAAAAGTGAATGTTCGTGTCACTGACATTGTAGTAGTAAAACCGCCAGTGCCTGTCCAAGTAAAGTTACTGGCATTTGCCATATCCAACACTGTTTGTGCCGCAGTTGTATGTGCTAATACAATGTTACCTGTACCAAAACTAATTGAACGAATTGATCCGTGGTTGCAACTGAATATACCAGTGGTTAAGGTAAATCCAGCTAAATCTAGTGTACCAGCACCACTAAATGAATATGTACCTGTCGCAGTAAGAGCGTATGCTTTGCCAAGGGTCACATTACCTTGGCTTTGGGTAAATGTAGGTACTGCACTTAATGTACCACCATTGTAGTTAAATGTACCACTACCAGATACTACAAAACTAACACTTGGTGTGATAGTACCTTGAGTTAATGTAAATGTTCCAATATTAACAGTAAATGTTGTACAACTTATAGTACCAATATTACTTAATGTACCTGATGTATATGTTGCTGTACCTGAACATGTTAAGTTGAACGTAGCAAAATCAATTGCGCCGGCCGTCATAGTGAAGGTGGTACAACTTAATGCTGCCGCTAATGTGGTAGTGCCGGCACCATTATTAATAACTAACGGACCTAATGTAGTATTGGTGTTCGGAGTAATAGTACCAGTTCCACGCATATTGGCTGTCAAGTTGGTATATACACCGGCACCAGTACTTAATGTCAATCCATTTAAGTTTAAACTTGTTGCGGCTAAGGTAAACACAGTACTACCAAAACTTAATGTGTTAAACCAACTACCAGTTGTAAATGTTGACACTGATGTACCAACACCAGTTAATGTTAAATTAGGGCTATTGGTAATTGAACCCGAAGTAGTACCAAAGGTAAATGTTCTAGTACTAGTAGAAGGGCTTGTGAAACCACCGGTGCCTGAATATGTAAATCCAGTGGCGTCTGCCATATTCAATACTACAGTTGCGGATGTAGTACATTGAAGGTCAATGTTAAATGCTCCAAAATTAATTGAACGAGTATTAGTGTTAGTTGAGACAAATTGCCCATTGGTTGTTAGTAAATTAAGATTAGCGGTTAAAGTTAAAGTGCCCGCTGTAAGGGTAATACTGCCGGTGCAAGTTAAAAGTGTACCAGCAATAGTAGTAGTACCTGAATGATTGATAGTCATAGAAACAATTGTACGACTATTTCCAGTAATTGTACCAGTATCTAGCATAGTAATTGTCAATCCAGTGAATGTACCACCGGGGGATAATGTTAATGATTCTAGATTCAATGATGTAGCCGGTAATACAAATGCAGTAGTATCAAAACTCAATGTGTTAAACCAACTACCTGTTGTAATTGTTGCTATTGCTGTACCACTACCATTTATTGCTAAATTAGGACTATTAGTTATAGAACCACCGGTAGTACCAAATGTAAATGTTCTTGTTACCGCTGCATCACTAATAAAATTACCAGTACCTGTATAAGTAAATCCAGTAACAGTTGCCATACTTAATACAGTAGAAGCTGCTACACTGGTGTTTAATGTAATACTTGCTGTACCAAATGATATTGAACGAGTATTAGCAGTAGATGAGACAAATGTACCAACTGTTAAGTTATTATTACCTAAGTCTAATGTACCGGCTGTTAGTGTGTATGCACCAGTAATTGTTAATGGTTGACCCAATGTTACTGCACCTGTTGTTTGAGTGAAAACAGGAGTAGTTAATGTTCCGCCGTTATAGTTAAATGCACCTGATTGCAATACTACACTGACTGTTGCAGTAATAGTCATACCAGCGGTCATGGTCAGTGTTCCGTTAATTGTTAATGTAGTAGTGCTTAAACTTCCTGGGAAGTTTAATATAGTACCGGATGTATATGTAAATGCACCTGAACAAGTTATTGCATAGAAAGCAAAATCAATAGTGCCGGCGGTCATAGTAAATGTTGTACAACCTATTGCACCTAACATTGTAGTGGTGCCTGCGCCATTATTAACAGTGAATGCCGCTATGGTTTTACCATTAGTAGTAAAAGTACCAGTATCAACCATAGTAATTGACAAACCAGTATATACAGCAAGGGCTGCACTTGATAATGTTAGACCGCCGGCAATTGATAATGCGGTTGCTGGAACAGTAAATGCAGTACTATTAAAATTAAGATTGTTAAACCAACTAGCTGTTGTGATTGTTGCTATTGCTGTGCCACTACCAGTTATTGATAAATTTGGTGCATTGGTGGTTGATCCGCCAGTAGTACCAAATGTAAATGTCCTAGTGATATCTGCTGCCGCAGTAAATCCTCCGGTGCTTGTATTGTCCCACGTAAATCCAGTAGCAGTTGCCATTGACAATACTGTTGTTGCCGCAGTTGTATGTGCTAATATAATATTATTAGTACCAAAAACTATTGAACGAGTATTCGTATTAGTTGAACTGAATATACCGGTTGTTAAATCAAATCCACCCAAGTTTAATGTACCTGATGTTAGTGTAGTTGTTGCTGTAGCAAGTGCAAATGACAATGCACCACCTAATGTAGTAGTACCTGAGGTGCTATTAATTGTTAATGCGGCTATAGTTTTACCGTAACTAGTAATAGTACCAGTACCAACCATTGTTGGTGTTAAACCAGTAAATATAGCAAGTGCTGCATTTGATAGTGTTAAACTTCCATTAATTGACAATGCAGTTGTACCTAAAGTAAACTCAGTACCACCAGAACCACCAAAACTAAGATTATCAAACCAACTACCTGTTGTAAGCGTAGCAATTGACGAACCACTGATTAATGTTAAGTTAGGGGCATTGGTTGCAGAGCCGCCGGCAGTTTGACCAAATTGAAATGTTCTTGTAGTTGACATTGTACTAGTAAACCCGCCAATGCTTGTATTGTCCCATGTAAATCCAGTAGCAGTGGCCATTGCTAACACAATTTGTGCAGCCGTAGTAGTTGATAGTATAATATTATTACTACCAAAAATAATTGAACGAGTAGATGTGTTAGATGAACTGAATATACCAGTTGTTAAATCAAATCCATTTAAGTTTAATGTTCCTATGGTTAGTGTAGTAGTAGCAGTTATACCAGTAGATAATGCATCTGCTAATGTAGTAGTGCCTGAATGATTGATTGTTAATGCCGCAATTGGTTTATTATTACTTGTAATAGTACCAGTACCAACCATTGTAGCTGTTAATCCGGTAAATGTACCACCACTGGATAGTGTTAAACTATTTACGCTTAATGACGTAGCTGGAACTGTAAATGCAGTAGTTCCAAAACTCAATGTGTTAAACCAACTACCGGTAGTAAGTGTTATTACATTTGTACCACTACCAGTTATTGACAAGCTTGGTGCATTAGTTGATGAGCCGCCCGTAGTACCAAATGTAACCGTTCTTGTTACTGATGTTGCATCTGTTTGAAATCCACCAGTACCTGTATAAGTAAATCCAGTAACTACTGCCATACTCAATACTGTAGTTGCGGCAGTTGTAGTTGCTAATATAATGTTGTTTGTACCAAAATTAATTGATCTGGTGTTTGTGTTAGATGAAAGGAATGAACCAGTCGTAAAATCAAATCCCCCTAAATCCATTGTACCTGCAGTTAAAATAGTCACCGAAGTTGCTGTGTAAGTTTGTGCGCCACCTAATGTGAATGTGCCTCCAACTACATTAAATCCAATACCACCTAATTGTTTGCTATATTGCGGGGTCCAAGTTTGTGATCTAGTAAAAACTGGTATTAAACTTGTGTAAGTACCACCCGTTGCTAACGTTAATGTGTCTACGTTAATGCCAAGTAGACTAGCAGTAACTGCAACAGTACAAGTACTTCCAGTAAAGTCTAGTGCTTTAAACCATGACCCATCAGTAAATGTTGAAGTCGATGCACCAGATATAAGTGACAAATTGGGTGCATTAGTTGTTGAACCACTTGTAGTACCAAAAGTAAATGTTCTTGTTACTGACATATCACTAGTAAAACCACCCGTACCTGTATATGTAAATCCAGTAGCAATTGCCATACTCAATACAACTGTTGCTGCCGTGGTGTGCGCTAATACAATATTATTTGTACCGAATGTAATTGAACGAGTATTTGTGTTACTCGAACTGAATATACCTGTAGTTAAATCAAATCCATTTAAGTTTAATGTTCCGGCAGTTAATGTATATGTACCTGTTGCAGCCAATGATAGTGCTTGCCCCAATGTTACTGTACCTGCTGTATGCGTAAAGGTGGGTACAGCACTCAATGTGCCGCCGTTATAATTGAAGGCACCACTGGTCAATACAAAACTAACACTTGGTGTAATAGTACCCTGAGTTAATGTAAATGTACTGGCCGCAGAAATAGTCCATGTTGTACAACTGATAGTACCTATATTTGATAATGTACCTGTTGTATATGTTGCTGTACTTGAACAAGTTAAGTTAAATGTAGCAAAATCAATAGTACCGTCTGTTTGTGTAAAAGTGGTACATGATAGTGCTGTCGCTAATGTAGTAGTACCTGCACCATTATTAATTGTTAGGTTACCCATAGTAGTAGTACCAGGACTAGTAGATGTAATAGTACCAGTATCTCTCATGGTTGCACTTAAATTACTGAAACTGACATAAGTGGAAAGTGCCAAAGAACTACAGTTTATAGAAGTGGAAGTAATAGTACCACTAAACGATGAAAAACCATATGGTGCTATAAAACTTAAAGTTTTAAACCAACTACCAGTTGTAATGGTCAGTGCGCCTGGTGCACCAAAGTTCCCTACGTATAGGTTGAAAGTACTAGTAACAGATCCACCAGCTGTAGTACCAATAGTAATAGCAGTACCGGTATAAGGATATAACCAAAATCCCCCAGTTCCAGTACTGGTAAAATTAGTAGTATCTGCCATTGATATTGAAGTAGCATAAACATACGGTGATGATGCATTTGCCAGCTGCATAATATTAGAACCAAATGCCATCGAACGGGTATTTTGGTTAGACGAAACTATTCGTCCAAACCCCATCGAGTCACTAATCCCATCATATGCATTAGCCGCATCACTTACATCTATAGTACCTGCCACTAGCGCCAAAGTAGTGACTACGGTGCCAGCATAGGTATTAATTGTAAATGCATTAAAATTTCTAACAGGATCTACTATAGTTAATGTTCCACCCGGACAGTTAAAACCAATGCCGGCCAACACTTGGGATGTGGTAGTAGTATATGTTTGTGTTCTGGTAAAGTTTGGAAGAAATCCTGTATAATTATCACGCTGATTAGACAATGCCAATGTACTTACATATGTTCCAAGTACTTGAGTCGTAGCTCCTGTGGAGTAATTTATATATGCATTAGTATATGTTGAGGTTAATGTGTTAAACCAAGAGCTATCAGTAATATTTAAAAATAAGGTGGTATTACTGTTGCCAACAGTTAAATTTGGTGCATTAGTGGTTGATCCGCCCGTAGTACCAAATACTACAGTTTCTAAAAGCCCGCTATTTAGAGATGCTACTACAAAACCTCCGGCGCTGGTATTATCACATGTAAAGTTAGTAGCAATTGCCATAGACAATATAGTAGTTGCTGTATTATTAGATAATATAATAGTACCTGTACCAAAAGTAATTGACCGGGTGTTTGTGTTACTTGAACTGAATATAGCGGTTGTTATTGTAAAATTGGCTAGATTAAGAGTGCCACTAGTTAATGTAGTAGTACCTGATACTGTTAGTGCAGCAGATAAGGTAGTAGTGCCTGAGGTGCTGTTGATTGTTAATGCAGCTATAGTTTTAGTATTATTTGTAATAGTACCAGTAGTAACCATTGTAGCTGTCAAACCAGTAAATGTACCACCACTTGATAGTGTTAGATCTCCAACAATTGATAATGCAGTTGTACCCGGGTTAAATGCCGTAGTACCAAAACTAAGATTTTTAAACCAACTACCTGTTGTAAATGTTATTACATTTGTACCACTACCAGTTAACGTTAAGAGTGGTGCATTGGTTGCAGAGCCACCTGTAGTGCCAAAGGTTACCGTTCTTGTTACTGATGTTGTATCTGTAACGAACCCACCTGTACCTGTATATGTAAAGTTAGTAACAATTGCCATGGATAATACAGTTTGTGCGGCTGTAGAATGATTTAATATAATAGTATTAGTACCAAATGTTATTGAACGAACACCTGTACCAGTTGAACTGAATATACCAGTAGTTAAATCATATCCGTTTAAATTTAATGTTCCAGCAGTTAATGTATATGTACCGGTTGCAGTAAGCGCATATGCTTGACCAAGAGTAACTGTACCTGCTGTATGCGTAAATGTAGGTACTGCACTTAAAGTACCACCGTTATAATTGAAGGCACCACTGGTCAATACAAAACTAACACTTGGTGTAATAGTACCACTAGATAATGTAAATGTTCCGTTAACTGTAAAAGTTGTACAGGTAATAGTACCAATATTGCTCAGGGTACCAGAGGTATATGCGGCTGTACTGGAACAGGTTAAATTAAATGTAGCAAAATTAATAGTACCCGCAGTCATAGTGAATGTGGTACAACTTAGTGCAGCCGCCAATGTAGTAGTGCCGGCACCATTATTAATAATCAACGGACCCAATGTAGTATTGGTATTAGGTGTAATAGTACCAGTACCAACCATGTTAACTGTCATAGTAGTATATACTGCACCAACACCATTACTCAATGTCAATCCATTTAAGTTTAATGTAGTTGTGCCTGGGTTAAATGTACTAGTAGTAAAATCCAGTTTGTTAAAATAACTAGCTGTTGTAAGTGTTGCAACTGATGCACCACTCAATGTTAAGTTTACACTGTTAGTTGTAGAACCACCCGTAGTACCAAATGTAAATGTTCTTGTATTTCCCATTGCACTGGTAAATCCACCAGTACCTGTATATGTAAATCCAGTAACTGTTGCCATATTCAATACTACTGTTGCGGCCGTAGTATGTGTTAATGCAATATTACCCGTACCAAATGATATTGCTCTAGTGACTGCGCTAGATGAACTGAATATACCTGTACTTAATGTAAAAGTACCTAACGCTAATGTTCCACTAGTTAGTGTAGTTGTACTTGTTGCAGTTAACGTAAATGTATCACCTAATGTAGTAGTGCCTGATGTGCTAGCAATATTTAATGATGCAAGTGTGGTATTGGTGTTTGATGTAATAGTACCAGTACCAACCATTGTAGGTGTTAAGCTAGCATAATTACCACCCGAAGCCAGTGTTAATCCATTTAAGTTTAATGCAGTTACTGCCGGTGTACATGTTGATCCGTTAAAATTTAATGTGTTAAACCAACTACCAGTTGTTAAAGTGGGTATAGATGCACCGCTCGGAAGTGACAAGTTTGGTGCATTAGTAGTTGAACCAGCTGTAGTACCAAAAGTAAATGTTCTTGCTACTGACATTGCACTGGTAAATCCACCAGTGGTAGCTGTATAAGTAAATCCTGTAACAGTTGCCATTGACAATACTGTAGTTCCGGCTGTAGTATGAGTTAGTGCAATATTACCAGTACCAAATGATATTGCTCTAGTGAGTAGGCCGGCTGAACTGAATATACCGGTACTTAATGTAAAATTAGCTAGTGCTAATGTGCCACTGGTTAATGTAGTTGTACTTGTTGCAGTTAACGTAAATGTATCACCTAATGTAGTAGTACCTGATGTGCTAGCAATAGTTAATGATGCAAGTGTGGTATTACCACTAGATGTAATAGTACCAGTACCAACCATTGTAGGTGTTAAGCTAGTAAATGTACCACTAGGTGATAGTGTCAATCCATTTAAGTTTAATGCGGTTGTACCTGGGTTAAACACAGTACTAGTAAAACTCAATGTGTTAAACCAACTACCTGTTGCAAAGGATATTACTGATGTACCAGTACCTGTTACTGTCATGTTTGGCGCATTAGCTGATGTGCCACCGGCTGTGTTACCGAAAAAAACTGCTCTAGCAACTGTCGCCGCTGTGGTGAATCCACCTGTACCTGTATAAGTAAATCCAGTAACAGTTGGCATGTTCAATACTGTGGTTGTTGCTGTAGTATGTGTTAAATTAATTGTGCCTGTACCAAAACTAATTGATCTAGTAGTTGAGTTATTTGAACTGAATATACCAGTACTTAATGTAAAAGTACCCAATGCTAATGTACCACTGGTTAACGTTGTTGTACTTGTTGCAGTTAATGCAAAGTCAGCACCTAATGTAGTAGTACCTGATGTACTATTGATTGTTAAATTAGTTAAAGTAGTATTGCCATTACTTGTAATAGTACCAGTACCAACCATTGTAGGTGTTAAATTAGTATAAGTACCACCCAAAGCCAGTGTTAATCCATTTAAGTTTAATGTGGTTGATGCCGGTGTACACGTTGAACCATTGAAATTTAATGTGTTAAACCAACTAGCTGCTGATAAAGTGGGTATGGATGCACCGCTTGTAAGAGATAGGTTTGGACTGTTGGTTGCTGATCCGCCAGCAGTACTCCCGAATTGAAATGTTCTTGTCACTGACATTGCACTAGTAAATCCACCAGTGCCTGATACTGTAAATAAAGTAGCAGTTGCCATTGCTAATACAATAGTTCCAGCAGTAGTATGTGTTAAGTCAATATTACCTGTACCAAAACTAATTGAGCGGGCAGCAGTGCCGGCTGAACTAAATATGCCTGTAGCTAAGGTAAAAGTAGATAATGATATTGTACCGTTAGTTAATGTTGTAGTAAGTGTAAGACCTAAGGTGAGGTTACTACCCAACGTCCATGTGCCACCTACACCAGCAAAGGTTATGGGGCTGTTTATCGTTACTGCATTGGTCGTAATTGTTTTACTGGTGGTTGCGTTAAAGGTTATAGTACCGGTTGCACTCCACAATGTTCCGGCTAATAACGACATCGAACCACTGACTGCTAACGTACCTGTGCTAGTGAAGGTTACTGTACCTGCCGATACTGTAATGTCTAAGCAGGTTAAGGCACCCGTCATAGTGACAGTATAAGTTGCTGCCTGGTCAAAAAATACAGAGTCCGCTGCGGTAGGTGCAGATGCGCCCGAAGCACCACCTGAACTTGCCGACCAGTTAGTGGTAGTAGTAGTCCAAGTACCGGTACCGCCTACCCAATATCTATTTGCCATATGTTATTACTACTGTTATTCTGTTGGCAGTGCATTGACAATTGCTAACCAATTATCAAATCTCTCTTGCTTCATTGACTCAATAGTTTCACTTGATGTCGCATCATATTCTTCTTGTGTCATCCACAATGCATCACGATATGTTTGGTTGTATTCACTGGTCTTTTCAAAAATAATTTGTACTCGTCCGTCAATCTGATTGATAATATCTTCCATGTTCTATTTTCCTTAACTATTAAAATCCAAAATTCTTAGCTAACAATTGCCAATTAATTGCCGGCGTGTTATATATGAATCCAACATAGTCATATTTACTCGAACCTGAACTTGTTGTAGGTAAACTTAAATCAGTTGACCCAGCAAAAACAGCGTTCCAACTGAACGTTTGTATGTTACTAGATTGCAATCTAAATATTAACTTTTGGCCATTGAATGGTGTTCCGGTAGGTGCATTAATTGTAAGCGTACCTGAAACTTGAGTATTAGTTTGTGTTGCTATATCAGTAGTATCACCATTTATAGTAACACTTGTACCATCAGTAATAGATACTACTCTAGGTAAAATTGCACCACCGGTTGATACGTTACCACTCACACTCAATGATCCTGTAATGTTAGCCCCAGTAGCAGTTAAAATCATTATGTTAGAAGTACCGGCAACAGTCATTGCAATATTACTGTTTGCTGTAATAGATATGTTACTATTACCACTTGCAAGTGGGCCAATTATATTTCCAACGGTTGCATTACCACTTACTGATAAACTTGCTAATGTGCCGGTACTTGTAATGTTTGGTTGTGATGCTGTTGATAGTGTTCCAACAATGTTAGTAGCACCTATATTACCAACGTTGGCATTACCACTTACTGATAAACTTGCCAATGTACCGGTACTAGTAATGTTTGGTTGAGCGTTAGTGTAAACCGTACCTGCGGTTGTTGCATTCAAGTTAGCAACTTGAGTAGTTGATGATACTACCATTGGAGCTGTACCAGTAATTACACTTGATATAAATTGTCCTGCTGTGCCAATATTACCTACGTTAGCGTTGCCTGACACTGATAAACTTGCTAATGTACCTGTACTTGTAATGTTTGTTTGTGATGCTGTCGATAATGTACCAACAATGTTAGTAGCACCTATATTACCAACGTTGGCATTACCTGTAGCACTGAGTGTACCTGTAATATTAGCGCCGGTATCAGTAACAACAAATCTTACGGTAGCATTACCATTCACATACATGCTAATATTGGCATTTGATGTAATATAAATATTACTATTACCACTTGCAAGTGGGCCAATAATATTACCAACTGTAGCATTACCTGATACTGATAAACTTGCCAATGTTCCTGTACTTGTGATGTTTGGTTGTGCGTTTGTATATACAGTTCCAGCTACTAATGCATTACCTACTTGTCCCGAAACATTAGCACCTGCTACACTATTTGCTGTTGTTGCAAATGCAACTGCTCCGGAGACATTAGCACCAGCTACCGCATTTGCTGTTGCGGCATAAGTTACAGCACCTGACACGTTAGCTCCTGCTACTGCATTGGCAGTTGTTGCAAATGCAACTGCTCCTGACACGTTAGCTCCTGCTACTGCATTGGCAGTTGTTGCAAATGCAACTGCTCCGGTAACATTAGCACCTGTGATTGAACTTAATGTTGATCCATTACCACTTACATTAGTGAATATACCTTGTGTTGCGCCTATGTTACCAGCGTTAGCATTACCCGTAGCACTTAGTGTAGTAGCAAACACTCCAGTAACACCCAAGTTACCTACGTTAGCATTACCACCTGCGCTTAATGTTCCACCTGTAGCTAAGTTACCAACGGTTGCAGTTCCGGTAGCTGTAATTATTCCACCTGTACCAATATTTCCAATATTAGCATTACCACTGACACTTAAAGTTGTTAGTGTGCCAACTGCTGTAATTTGTGTTTGACTGGCATTTGCACTGATAGTTGTGCCCGTAATCGCAATACCAGTTCCTGCACTATAAACTTGTGATGAACTGAATATTGAGAATGTAATATTACTTGTACCAAATGTAATTGTTCCACTCGGGGCACTTACAACAAAAGCAACACCTTTGTTTACTGTGCCATTTTGTGTATAGAAATAGTCATTGATGCTAAATGCTTCTACACTATCTGCACCGTATTCGTCAGTATCAGTAGAACGAACGATAGCAGTTGTATTTGCATATGTGTAAACGCCGTTCCATGTTGCGTTTGCTTCATCTTTAACTAAGATACGTGTATCAACAGTTTGAACGTTTGCAGTATCAATTAAGTTGAATGTACCAGTTGTACTAATATATGCGCCAATGCCATTAGCAGCGCCATTTGGTGAGTTGTATGCTGTCGTGCCACCGGTAGCAATTGCTAATGTAGTTGTTGTTGCTACCTGTACAGGTTGATGATATGATATACCACTAGTTACTTTTATATCAACATAGTTCTTTGTTGCTACATCCTGTAAGTTAACTGGGTCTGAAACTGAAACAACAAATTGGCTGTTCATGTTCAAATTGCCATTGATTGAGCTTACACCTGTACCAGTAACAGATAATATGCCACTCGTAGTTAAATTGCCACCAATGATATTGCCGGTTGCAGTGACTAAACCGGCTGTACCTAAGTTACCAACGTTAGCATTACCAGTAGCAGATATTACACCACCTGTATTTAAGTTACCACCACTAATGTTACCTGTTGCAGTTATTAAACCACCTGTACCAATATTGCCTATGTTAGCATTTCCTGACACACTAACACTTGTTAATGTACCAGTACTTGTTATGTTAGGTTGTGCGTTTGTATATACCGTTCCAGCTACTAATGCATTACCTACTTGTCCCAAAACATTAGCACCTGCTACGTTGTTTGCTACATTAGAATATGCAACTTGACCGGATACATTGGCTCCTTGAATATTGCTTAGTGCATTACCGGCACCTGAAAATATAGTTGAACTAAGAGTTCCAGTTGTTTTATTAAAAGTAAAGGCTGAATTGCCACCAAATGTACTGGCATCATTAAACTGAACTTGTGTATTCGTGCCTCCCGGTAGAGTGTCACCGACTTCCCAACTTAAATTTCCACTACCATCTGTAGAAAGTACGTATCCGTTAGTTCCGCCGGATATTTTTACATTGCCAACATTACCCAAATTAGCAATATTTGTGACAGATAAATTACCTATGAACGTATTAGCAGTAATATTGCTATTACCTGCATCCAATAGTATATTTCCGGTTGTTAGGCCGGTCTTTACGTTAAAGTATTTTACTGTCACAGTTCCATATTCCCTGTTTAAGTATATATGGGCCGTAGCCCATATTTACAAATTTTATTTATTAAATGTACATAGTTACTATGTTCACTCTTGTGTTTGCACCACTAGCAGTTGCATACAACGTTACGTTTCCTGATATACCGTTAATATTACTAGACAGTTCAATGATATCAGCAGTATTGTTAGAACATACATCAGCATAGATTGTAATGAAAGAAGATGTTCCATCTTGTGCTAACAATGTTTCAACTGATTGTACGCCATTATCACCTGTCACACTAATAACATATTTAGCAGTTGTATATACTGCTGGGCTAAATTGATCAATTACTGTGTTAGTTGTAACTGTTACTAGAGATCGTGTAGATGTTAGTCCACCACTTACTCCCAAGTTACCAACGTTAGCATTACCTGATACTGATAGACTTGATAATGTGCCAACACTTGTAATATTAGCTTGTGCATTAGTTGTTACCGTACCTGCGGTAGTTGCACTTGAGACAGTACCACTTACATTAGCGCCTGCTACGTTATTTGCAACGTTAGCAAAACCAACTTGACCGCTTACGTTTGCGCCGGCTACACTGTTAGCTGTTGTTGCAAATGCTACTGCACCTGACACGTTTGCACCAGCTACTGCATTAGCTGTTGTTGCAAAGGTAGCTAATCCAACTGCACCAGTTACATTAGCACC
>Ga0114970_10000087_pt1 | contig 56720 bp, 54 predicted proteins | sample M_140205_XF_Meta_FD_87030 | JGI IMG/M metagenome (GOLD analysis project Ga0114970, IMG submission 87030) | Freshwater microbial communities from Lake Montjoie, Canada to study carbon cycling - M_140205_XF_MetaG | ecosystem: Environmental > Aquatic > Freshwater > Lake | place: Lake Montjoie... | reverse complement strand
GCGCCGGCTCCCGTTCCAGCCGCAGGAGGTCGAGCATGAGGGTGAGGTCGAGGCGCCGCAGTTCCGTCGTCGACACCGTGCCCAGCTAGGCGGCCACCCGCTCAGGCGGCTCCTCGTTCAACTGCTCGATCTGGATCGCCTGCGCCCAGGCCATGCCGAGCTCACGCGCATAAGTGTCGGAGACGTACGACTCGTCGGAGTACTGGGTCAGCAGTTTCTGCGCCACTCCCTGCCATCGCCGGTCGAAGCCAGCATCACCCGCGGCGTCCTGCGCGGCCGACTCGCGAGCCATCGAGACCAGGCGTTCGCGCCGGTCGCCATCCACCACCAGCGACTGGAAGGCCTGGACGACCCGGTCGATCGACGCGCCGAATCCGGGTGCGTGGGTCGCCACGAACTGGCTGATGGTGCCGTCGCTCATGTGCCCGAGCACCGCCTGCAGCGTCGGCTCGTCGCCGCGTGCCTGGGTCAGCGTGGCGAGCATGTCCGGAGTGAGACGCCCCATGGCGTCCGCGAGTTCGCGCATCACGGCGTCCGCCCGTTCTGGCGGATGCGTCGTCACTGCCCGCACGAGGCCGCCGAGCAACCGGACGAGTGCGGCGGCGCGCGTCTGCAGGCTCGGCCCCTCCGCGCTGGCGTGGTCGAACTCCGCAAGGATGCCGGCGAGGACATCGCTCGTCGTGGCGCCGTCCAGGAAGGCCTGGAGCAGTTCCTCCGGGATCTCGATGTTGTTGCCTGCGATGCAGTTGGCGACGACATTCTTCCACGTCGCGGCCGCACCGAGGCCGCGCTCGCGCAGCACCGCGGCGTAGTCGATCTCCCGCACCTCGACATGGTGTCCAGCTAGCGTCGCCCACACGCGTGCGATGCCGCCTGCATCGCGAACGGCCTCGGGCGCCCGTCCGACTAGCAGGAGGAACTGGCGCCAGGCCGACTCGTCGCCGCCAGGCAGCACGGTGAATTCACCGATCAGATGGGCGTGCAGCAACTCCGCGATTTCACCGATGGCGGCGTCTGGCCTGGCCACGGCGGCTCCGCCGAGGCGCAGGGAGTCGGCGGTCACGCTGACGCGAAAGGGGGCCGTGAGCAGCGGCGGGGAGGTCAGTTGCGTCAGCCGTCCGAGCGTGACGGCAATGGCGGGGTGCGACTCGGGGTAGAGGACGACGGAGCGCGCGGCCGCCTTGAATGCACGCGCGAATCCTGTGAGTCGCGCCGCGTCCAAGGCGGCGGCAACGTCGGACATTGTCCGGGATTGTAGCGCAGGTTCGATATACTCGCCCGGGATGCGCACCGTCGACATCATCATGAAGAAACGCGATGGCCTCGCGCTCGAGCGCGAGGAGATTTTCGCGTTCGTGCAGGGTGTCACGACCGGTGCGTTGCCAGACTATCAGGCATCCGCGCTGCTGATGGCCATCCTGCTGCGCGGCATGACCACGCAGGAGACCGCCTGGCTCACCGACGCGATGGTGCATTCGGGCATCACAGTCGATCTCTCCGACCTGCCGGGCGTGAAGGTCGACAAGCACAGCACCGGCGGCGTCGGCGACAAGACCTCGCTCGTGCTCGCCCCGATCGCCGCGGCGTGCGGCGTCCCGGTGCCGATGATGTCCGGGCGCGGGCTCGGCCACACTGGCGGCACGCTCGACAAGCTCGAGTCGATTCCCGGGTTCCGGACGGCCCTGTCGCTCGAGGAGATGCGTGCGGCGCTCGAGCGCGACGGTTGCGCCATGCTCGGGCAGACCACGCAGATCGCCCCAGCCGACAAGACGCTGTATGCCTTGCGCGACGTGACCGGCACGGTCGAGAGCATCCCCCTGATCAGCGCGTCGATCATGAGCAAGAAGATCGCGGAAGGGATTGACGCGCTCGTGCTCGACGTCAAGACCGGCAGCGGCGCCTTCATGAAGACCGAGGCCGACTCGCGGCGGCTCGCCGAGTCGCTGGTGTCGATCGGGAACGCGTCTGGCGTCCGCACCGAAGCCGTCATCACCGACATGGACATGCCGCTCGGCGTGGCGGTCGGCAACGCGCTCGAGGTGATCGAGTGCCTCGAGGTCCTGAAGGGCCACGGCGCGGCCGACCTCGTCGACTGCTCGATCGAACTGACGCTCCGTATGCTGCTGCTCGGCAAGGTGGCCAGTGACCGCGACGATGCCGAGCGGCGGGTGCGCGCGGCCATTGCCTCCGGCGCGGCGCTCGAACGCTTCCGCTGCATCATCGAAGGCCAGGGCGGCGACCCGCGTGTCGTCGACGACTATTCGCTGCTGCCGACGGCGCCGTCGCGCCATCTCGTCACCGCGACGTGTGCCGGCTACGTGGCACGACTCGACGCCGAGTTGATCGGACGCGCCTCCGTCCTGCTTGGGGCCGGGCGCGACCGCGTCGAGGATGCGGTCGATCCGGCCGTCGGCATCATCATCCTGGCCAAGCCTGGCCGGCAGGTGTCGGTCGGCGAGCCGATTCTGGAACTGCACTACCGGGAGCAGGCGAAGCTCGACGCCGCGCTCACCCTGATCAGCCGCGCCGTGACCATCGGCGATGCGCCACCGGCCCTTCGAGCCATCATCGTCGGTGAGGTTCGCTGATGCATTACATCCAGCCGCTGATCGGGGCAGCCGTCATTCTCGGTATCGGCTATGTGTTCTCGACCGACCGCAAGGCCATCAACTGGGAAACCGTCGCCTGGGGCCTCGGGCTGCAGATCGTCTTCGCCTTCATCGTGCTGAAGACCAGCATCGGCCAGGCGGTGTTCACCACCGTCGGCGGCTACATGACGAAGCTGCTGGCGTTCTCGAACGTCGGCGCCTCGTTCGTGTTCGGCCCGCTCGGTGACGCCACCGTCTGGGGTCGCGCCATGACCGGCGCCATCGGCCCCGACGGCGCGCAGTACGCGGTGATCTTCGCGTTTCAGGTGCTGCCGACGATCATCTTCATCGCCGCGCTGTTCGCCATCCTCTACTACTTCGGTGTCATGCAGCTCATCGTCCGCGTGTTCGCCGTGGTGATGCACCGCGTGATGAAGGCGAGCGGCGCCGAGTCGCTGAACGTCGCGGCCAGCATCTTCATGGGGCAGACCGAGGCACCGCTCACCATCCGGCCCTACCTGCCGGAGATGACGCGCTCCGAGCTGATGACGGTGATGACCTCGGGCATGGCGCACATCTCGGGCGGCATCATGGCCGCCTACATCGCTTTCGGCATCGAGGCGCGCCACCTGCTCACGGCGGTCATCATGACGGCGCCAGGCACGATCATGATGGCCAAGATGCTCGTGCCAGAAACCGAGATTCCCAAGACGATGGGGTCGGTCACGCTGAAGGTGGAGAAGACCGACGTCAACGTCATCGACGCGGCTGGCCGCGGCACCCACGAAGGACTGCAGCTCGCGCTGAACGTCGGCGCCATGCTCATCTCGTTCCTCGCGCTCATCGCGCTGGTGAACGCCGTGCTCGGCGCCGTTCCGTGGCCAGGCGGTGGCGAGCTGAGCCTGGGCCGCATCTTCGGCTGGGTATTCGCGCCGATCGCCTGGACGATGGGCGTGCCGTGGAAGGACGCGCCGACGATCGGCAACCTGCTCGGCACCCGCATGGCGCTCAACGAGTTCGTGGCCTATTCGCAACTCGGCCCGCTGAAGGCGTCGCTCGATCCGAAGTCGTTCACGATTGCGACCTTCGCGCTCTGCGGCTTTGCCAACTTCAGCTCGATCGGGATGCAGATCGGCGGTATCGGCGGGCTGGCCCCGAGCCGTCGTCATGACCTCGCCAGACTCGGTCTGCGCGCCATGTTCGCCGGCACGCTCGCCAACTTCATGACCGCAACGATCGCGGGATTCCTGCTCTGATGGCCTACTACGACGACGTGAAGGACGCTGCGGACTACATCCGCGCGCGCATCTCGCGGGTGCCCGACCTCGCCATCGTGCTCGGCTCTGGGCTCGGCGACTTTGCCAGCACGCTCGGCGACGCGGTCGCGCTGCCGTACAGCGACCTGCCGCACTGGCCGACGTCGAACGTCATCGGTCACGAGGGGCGCCTGGTCATCGGCACGGCCGGCGCCCGCACCATCGCAGCGCTGGCCGGACGCTGCCATGTCTACGAAGGGCACGATCTGAAGACCGTCACCTTTGCCGTGCGGGCGCTCGGGCTCCTCGGCGTGAAGGTGCTCGTCCTCACCAACGCCGCCGGCGGCATCAACACGCGCTTCGACCAAGGCGCCTTGATGGTGATCGACGATCACATCAATCTGGTCGGCAATAATCCGCTGGTCGGCACCAACGACGAGCGCTTCGGCGTGCGCTTCCCGGACATGAGCGAGGTCTACTCGCGGCGCCTGCGCGGCGTGGCCGACGACGGGGCCGCGGCGCTCGGCGTCACCGTGCGGCACGGCGTCTATGCCGGCCTGCTCGGGCCCAGCTACGAGACCCCGGCCGAGATTCGTTACCTGCGGGTCATCGGTGCGGACGCCGTCGGCATGTCGACCGTGCCTGAGGCCATCGCGGCACGGCACATGGGCATCGAGGTGCTCGGCATCTCGTGCATCACGAACATGGCCGCGGGCGTGCTGCCGCAGCCGTTGCACCACGACGAAGTGATGGAGACGGCCAGGCGCGTGCGCGGGCAGTTCATCGCGCTCCTGAACGAAGTCATCGCGCGCGCCTAGGAGAGGGCACCTGTGACCGACAAGGACCGGCTGGTTGCCGCCGCGCGCGCCGCGCGCGAGCACGCGTGCGCCCGCTTCTCGGGCTTCAAGGTGGGCGCCGCGCTGCTCACGCCAGACGGCAGCATCATCTCCGGCTGCAACATCGAGAACGCCACCTACGGCCTCACCGTCTGCGCCGAACGCGTCGCCATGTTCAAGGCGCTCTCCGAGGGGCATCGCGAGTTCGTGGCGGTCGCCGTGGTCGCCGACACCGGCGAGCCGACGCCCCCCTGCGGCGCCTGCCGGCAGGTTCTGTGGGAGTTCGGCGGCGACCTCGAGGTGTTCCTCGCCAACCTGACCGAGGACAAGGGGACCCATCGCCTCAAAGACCTCCTGCCGCTGCCGTTCGACGCCCGTCTGCTGTGAGCATTTCGCGTTAGATCGCCAAATTCACAGTAAGTACAATCGTCCGATGCTTCCGACGATTGCCCGAGACCACGACGTTGTAGTGATGATCGACCAGCGCAAGCTGCCGACTCAGGAGATCTACGTCCGCTGCCGGACCGCCGTCGAGGTGGCCAAGGCCATCAAGACGATGGTGATTCGTGGCGCTCCCGCCATCGGTGTCGCGGCGGCCCTCGGCATCTCGCTCGGCATGCGTCGCAGCACGGCGACCGGCACGCAAAAGTTCGCGACCGAGTTCTACCGGGTCTGCGACCTGTTGGCTGCCACCCGCCCGACGGCCGTGAACCTGTTCTGGGCCATCGATCGGATGAAGCGGTCGTTCGCCGCGGGCATCGGCGCCGGCGAGTCGACAGCGCAGCTGAAGGATCGGCTCGATCGCGAAGCCGACCTCATTCACGACGAGGACGTGGCCAGTTGCCGCGCCATCGGCGCATTCGGCGCCACCGTCGTGCCGCAGGACGCGAAGATCCTCACGCACTGCAACGCCGGTGCGCTCGCAACGGCCGGCTACGGCACGGCGCTCGGTGTGATTCGCGGCGCGGTGGAAGCCGGTAAGCAGGTGGCGGTCTTCGCCGACGAAACGCGGCCGTTCCTCCAGGGCGCACGCCTCACCGCGTGGGAACTGGTGCGCGACGGCATCAACACCACCGTCATCACCGACAACATGTCGGGCGCACTCATGCGTCAGCGCAAGGTGAACTTCGTCGTCGTCGGCGCCGACCGTATTGCCGCGAACGGTGACACCGCGAACAAGATCGGCACCTACTCGGTGGCGGTGCTGGCGCGCGAGCACGGCGTGCCGTTCTACGTGGCCGCGCCGCTGTCGACCATCGACCTGAAGACCAAGGACGGCGACGGCATCCCGATCGAGGAACGCAACAGCCGTGAGGTGACGCACGTCGGCAGCCATCAGCTCACGCCGGACGGCGCCGCGGTCTGGAACCCCGCGTTCGACGTGACGCCGCACCAGCTGATTACCGGGATCATCACCGAGAAGGGGATCTTCCGCGCCCCCTACACCGACTCACTGGCGAGGGCCTTCGCGCAATGAAGATTCTTGGCATAGAAACGTCCTGCGACGAAACGTCCGCCGCTGTGGTCGAAGAGACCGGCGACGCCGCGAAGCCGTGGGCGATTCGTTCGAACGTCGTCGCCTCGCAGGTCGCCATTCACCGCGAGTGGGGCGGGGTTGTGCCGGAACTGGCGTCGCGCCAGCACGTCCGCGACATCTGCGGCGTGGTCGAGACGGCGCTGGCCGAGGCGGACACCACGTGGACCGGACTCGGTGCGGTAGCCGTGACCCAGGGACCAGGACTGGTCGGGTCGCTCCTGGTCGGTGTGGCCTTTGCGAAAGCGGCGGCGGCCGCTGCCGGGCTGCCGCTGGTCGGCGTCCACCATCTCGCGGGGCATATCGAGTCGGTGCCGCTGCATCACGGCGAACTGCCGATGCCCGCGGTGATGCTCGTGGTCTCTGGCGGACACACCAGCCTCTATCTGGTGAAGGCGCCAGGTTCGTACGAACTGCTCGGCCGCACGCGCGACGATGCGGCGGGCGAGGCGTACGACAAGGTGGCCAAGTTGCTCGGGCTCGGGTACCCGGGCGGACCGATCGTCGACAAACTGGCGCGGACGGGGAACGACACCGCCATTCGCTGGCCAGGCACGCGCCTCACCCATGCCGATCGCAACGCCCCGCAGTTGAAAGGCGACCTCGACTTCAGCTTCAGCGGCCTCAAGACCGCCGTGCTGCGGCATGTGACGCTGCGGCGCGAGCAGGGCACGCCGCTGACCGAGCGGGAGATTGCCGACATCTGCGCCAGCTTCCAGCGTGTGGTGGTGAAGACGCTGGTCGACCGCACGTTCACGGCGGCGCAGCGCCACGATGCGCGGAGTGTCGGCGTGGCAGGCGGCGTGTCGGCCAACAGCCGCCTGCGGACCGACATCATGGTGGCCGGTGAGTCGCGCGGCATCCCGACGTTCGTGCCGAGCCTGGCGCTGTCCACTGACAACGCGGCGATGATCGCTGCGGCCGGCCTGCGCCTGTTCCGCGCCGGCGTCACCTCGCCGCTGACGATCAACGCCGATCCGGCGCTGCCCCTCGTCGCACGCTAGTGTGCACAATCTGCGCGAACCGAGGACGCCGTGAGCCACCCCCAGCCGCCGCCCGCGATTCCAGCGTCGACGGTCGTCGTCACCGACTACCTGTGGTTCAACACCCGGCAGCGGCAGGAGTTCATCCGCATCACCGAGCAGGTGGCCGGCATCGTGTCGCGATCGGGCATCAGGGAGGGGATGGTGCTGGTGTCGGCCATGCACATCACCGCCGGCGTGTTCGTGAACGACTGGGAGGACGGCCTCATCCACGACTTCGGCGTGTGGCTCGAGACGCTGGCGCCAGCCGGACTCGACTATCGCCATCACCAGACCGGTGAGGACAACGCCGACGCGCATCTGAAGCGGACCATCATGGGCCACCAGGTGATGGTGCCGATTACGAACGGCGCCCTCGACCTCGGCCCGTGGGAGCAGCTGTTCTATGCCGAGTTCGATGGCCGCCGGCGCAAGCGCGTTGTCGTGAAAGCCTTCGGGATCTGACGCTCACTGACCCACGACCAATGACCACCCGCCTCTATCCCGACCGTCCCATCGCCAGCGTCGGCGCCGTCATCGTCGACGCCGGGCGTGTGCTGCTGGTGCAGCGTGGACAGCCGCCGCTCAAGGGGCAGTGGAGTCTGCCTGGCGGCGCGGTCGAAGTGGGCGAGACGCTGGCGGCTGCCGTGCAGCGCGAGGTGTTCGAGGAGACCGGCCTGGTGGTCGAGGTCGGTCCGATTGTCGACGTCCTCGACCGCATTCACATGGACGCGGCGGCGCGCGTCGAATATCACTACGTGCTGATCGACTACCTCTGTTCGGTCGTGGGGGGGCACCTGCATCCACAGTCGGACGCGGCGGATGCACGGTGGGCCTCGCCGGCGGAACTGCCGGCGTTCGGGCTGCAGTCCGTGACGCTCGCGGTCGTGATGAAGGGGCTTGCGCTCGTGACGGGGCACGCCTGACCTCCGCCATGCGGCGCGCGCCCGTGGCCGCGCTGCTCGTGGCGCTGCTGTCGGCCGGTCTCCTGGCCAGGCAGCGGCAGGCGCCGACCACCGACATCGACTTCGTCGAGATCGACGCGGTGGTGGTCGACAAGCGCGACCAGCCGGTCCACGGACTGCAGGCCTCCGACTTCACGGTGAAGGAGGACGGTCAGCCGGTGACGGTCACCACGTTCCGGGAGGTGACCGGTCCGGTGCCCGGCGATCGGGACAGTGCGCGCACGGTCGTGCTCCTGCTCGACGATGCCGGCGTGCTGCCGACCGGCACGCAGACCTTGCAGATCGTGGCGCGCGGGTTCGTCGAGAGTGCCGCTCCGCTCGACGAGATGCCGGTGATTCGCCTGCATACCGAAGCCGACGATCCGTATGGCGACCGGCTGACGGCCGAGTCGCGCATCGACGCCTTTCGCGCCGGCGTGCAACCCTTCGCGTTCTGGTCGACGACGCAGGAACTGCTCGACCGCGTGACGCAGATCGCCAACCTGGTCGCCGGCAACGCCGGTAAACGGAAGGTTATCGTCTGCATCGGCTCGCCGTTCCTGTGTCATGCGAACGAGCCGCCATCGACGGCGCTCCACTCGTTCGAGACCGCCTGGTTCGACGCCATCCATGCGGCCGCAGCCGGCAACGTGTCCTACTACGCGCTCACGCCCGCGCAGGCATCGGTTCGCAGCGGCGGCCTCGCGGATGCGACGGGGGGCGAGGTGTTCGCGCCGACGTCGGACGTCGGGCCGGCCATCGACCGCATCCTTCGCGACGCCGGCAACTACTACGTGCTCGGCTACTGGCCCGCTGGCCAGCCGCGCGACGTGCACCGCATCGAGGTGAAGGTGCGGCAGAAGGGTGCCAGGGTGCACGCCCGCCGGCTGCGGTAGCGCGACTCAGGCCGTTCGCCGCCACATGCAGTAGACCGGCACGCCGAGCAGCACGAGTAGCGCCGACGACGTAGAGCGCGAGGACCACGGGATAACCGAATGCCCGGTATGGCCGGTCGGCGTCGGACGGGCGTGGCGGCGCAAGTGTCACGGCTCGAGGGTCCGTGAATTAAGATGCGGTCGGGTTTTGTCCCATGTTATCGCTCGATTTCATCAACACCGTCGCGTTCGCGGGGCTCGTGCTCTTCCTCGGGCACGCCGTTCGCCGCGTGGCGCCCTTCCTGTCGCGCTACAACGTGCCCGCGCCGGTCATCGGCGGGCTCCTCGTCGCTGTCGCGGTGACCGCGGCCCGTGCGCAGGGCGTCACGCTTGTCACCTTCGACACGCGTCTGCAGGCGCCGCTGATGATCGCGTTTTTCACCACCATCGGCTTCGGCGCAAGCCTCTCGCTGCTGAAGGTGGGCGGACCGCAGGTGCTGATCTTCACGCTGCTATGCACCGTGCTCGCCATCGTGCAGAACGTGATGGGCGCCGGCCTCGCCGCGTTGCTCGGCCAGCACCCGCTCTTCGGCGTACTGAACGGGTCGGTCACGCTCACCGGTGGACCGGCGACCGGTCTGGCGTTTGCGCCGCTGTTCGAGAAGGCTGGCGTGCCTGGCGCCTCGACCGTGGCGGTGGCCTCGGCGATGGCCGGCATCATCTCGGGCGGCCTCATCGGTGGGCCGATCGGCACGCTGCTCGTGCGGCGCCACCGGCTGGCGCAGGCCCACGCAGCCCTTCCGACCCACCCACCGATCGCCCAGCAGATCGTCGAGGACCAGCTCACGGATGTGGCGCCGTCGGTGCCGGCTGGCGAGGACAAGGAATCGTACGCGCTGCTGAAGGCGCTCGTGGTCATCCTGGCGGCGATGTGGGCCGGCTCGGTGGTGAGCGCGCGCCTCGAAGCGTCGGGGCTGACGCTGCCGGCCTACATCGGCGCCATGCTGGTCGCCGCGGTCATCCGCAATCTCGACGATGCCACCGGCATGGTGGGGCTGTCGCAGCGCACGATCGACGATCTCGGCAACGTCGCGCTCTCCCTGTTCCTCGTACTGGCCCTGATGACGCTGCGCCTGTGGGAACTGGCCGGCCTCGCGCTGCCGATGATCGTCATCCTGACCTTCCAGGTCGGGCTCATCGGGGCGGTCTGCTTCTGGCCGGTGTTTCCGTGGATGGGGAAGGACTACGACGCCGCGGTGATGAGCGGCGGCCTCTGCGGCTTCATGCTCGGCACCACGGCGAACGCCATGGCCAACATGGAAGCGCTGGTCGATCGCTACGGGCCGGCGCCGCGCGCCTTCCTGGTCGTGCCGATGGTCGGGGCGTTCTTCATCGACTTCATCAACGCGGTCCTCATCACGGTGTGCCTGAACATCTGGCGCTGACGCGCATGACGGACACGGCGTGTGCCAGGGCGGTGAGCTGCGACGACCTGCGCGCCGGCGCCGAACTCCTCGGAAACCTCCAGGCCACGGTACCCGTATAACACTCCAACGATGGCTGAGCCCGGTCCTGTCGTTACGCTGGAAGGCGTGACGGTCACCTACGGCACGAACACGGCGCTGTGCGACATCTCGACGACGTTCGGCGCCGGTGCCGTCGGGCTGCTCGGGCCGAATGGCGCGGGCAAGAGCACGATGATCAAGTCGCTGCTCGGCTTCGTGGTGCCGAGCCAGGGGCGAATGCGGGTGCTGGGGCTCGACGTCGCCGAGGCGCCGCTGCAGATCAGGGCGCGCGTCGGCTACATGCCGGAAAACGACGCCCACGTCCCGGGGATGAACGCCGTCAGCTTTGTCGCCTACTGCGCCGAACTGTCGGGGCTGCCGCGTGTCGACGCGATGCAGCGCGCGCACGAGGTGCTGTTCTACGTCGGTCTGGGCGAAGCGCGCTATCGCAACGTCGAGACCTACTCCACGGGGATGAAGCAGCGCATCAAGCTGGCGCAGGCGCTCGTGCACGACCCCGACCTGCTGTTCCTCGACGAGCCGACCAACGGCATGGACCCGAAAGGACGAGACGAGATGCTCGAACTCGTCCGCGACCTCGCGCTCAACAAGGGCGTCAACGTCATCGTCTCCTCCCATCTCCTCCCCGACATTGAATACACCTGCCGCGACGTCGTCGTCATGGACAAGGGACGTGTCGTCGCGCACGGCGCCATCGAGGGCTTGAAACAGCCGCGCGGGCGGGTGTTCGAGCTGCGCGTGAAGGCCGCCGGCGGCCCCGAGCGGTTCATCGAGCAGCTGCGCGCCGCCGGACTCGAGTGCCACGCGACCGACGATGACGTGATGCGGGTGTTCGTGCCAGGCGAGGGCGGGGCACAGCGGCTGTTCGAACTGGCCGCGGCCGCGTCGGTGCAGGTGCGGCACCTGCGGCCGAGTGTGCCGACGCTCGAAGACGTCTTCGCGCAAGCGGTCGGGGAAGAGTAGAACCGATGCCGATCCACGACCAGGGCTACCGCCGCTACACCGGGGTTCGCGCGCAGACCGGGCGCGCCTGGTCGGTCATTGCCACGGCCGGCATCCGCACGCTGCTGGCCAAGCGCGCCTTCATCGGCCTGCTGCTCCTCTCGTGGGTGCCGTTCCTGGTGCGCGCGGTCCAGATCTACGCTGCGGCCAACCTGCCGCAGGCGCAGTTCCTCGCGCCGGATGCCGCGATGTTCCGCAGCTTCCTCCAGCAGCAGGAGATCTTCCTCTTCTTCATCACCGTCTACGCCGGCACCGGGCTCATTGCCAACGACCGGCGGGCCAACGCCCTGCAGATCTACCTGTCGAAGCCGCTGTCGCGCGCCGAGTACATCTTCGGAAAGTTTGCCATCCTGTTGGCGCTGCTGCTGCTGGTCACCTGGCTGCCGGCCATGCTGCTGCTGGTCATCCAGGTGATGTTGGCGGGCAGCTTCACGTTCTTCCTCACGCACCTCTACCTGGTGCCGGCAATCACCATCTTTTCGCTCATCCAGGTGGCCACCGTGGCGCTGGCGATGCTGGCGCTCTCGTCGCTGTCGAAGAGCAGCCGTTACGTCGGCATCCTCTACGCCGGGCTCATCTTCTTCTCCCAGGCGGTCTATGGCATCGTGCGCGGCATCACGCGCGACACGCGCATGGCGTGGCTGTCGGTGCCGCTCGACCTGCAGCAGATTGGCGATGCCATTTTTCGCATCGAGCCGCGTTTCGCCATGCCGGTGTGGAGTGCATTCCTCGTGATCGCGCTGCTGATAGCCGCGTCGGCGTTCATCCTCGAGCGGCGCGTGCGCGGTGTCGAGGTGGTGGCATGAGCCTCATTGCCGCCGCGCAGGTGTCGAAGTGGTACGGCCAGGTCATCGGCCTGAACGACGTCACGCTCTCCGTGCCGCCGGGCATCACTGGCCTGCTCGGACCGAACGGCGCCGGCAAGTCGACGTTTATGAAGCTGGTGACCGGCCAGTTGAAGCCGAGCAAGGGGCGCATCACCGTCCTCGGCGAGCCGATCTGGCAGAACCCCGACCTGTACTTCCGCATCGGCTTCTGCCCGGAACAGGACGCCTTCTACGAGCGGATGACCGGGCTCGAGTGGGTCACCGCGCTGGTCAGGTTGAACGGCGGCAGCGAGACGGCCGCCATCGAGGCCGCGAAGCGGGCGCTCGATATGGTCGATCTGTCGAGTGCTGCGCACAAGAAGATCGGCGCGTACAGCAAGGGGATGCGGCAGCGTGTGAAGATGGCGCAGGCGCTCGCGCACGAGCCTGAACTGCTCATCCTCGACGAGCCGCTGTCGGGGATGGATCCGATTGCGCGCCGCAAGACGATCACGCTCATTCGTGAGTGGGGGCGGTCGGGGCGCAGCGTGATCGTCTCGAGCCACATCCTGCACGAGATCGAGGCGATGACTTCGAACATCCTCCTCATCAACCAGGGGCGCATCCTGGCCGAGGGCGACGTCCACCAGATTCGTGACCTCATCGACAAACACCCGCACACTGTGCACATCCGGGCGGAGCAGCCACGCGCGCTGGCGCGTGAGTTCCTCGCGTCCGATCACGTGCTCAGCCTGCGGTTCGAGGCCGACGCCGTGATCGTGCAGACCGGCAAACCCGACCTGTTCTATGCGCAGCTCACGGCGCTGGCCGCCTCCAACGACCTGGGCATTATTCACGAGGTGACGTCGCCAGACGACAACCTCCAGGCCGTGTTCCAGTACCTGGTGAAATGATGGCTGCGTCCCCCGCGAACCGCCGGCCGTCGTTTGTCAGTTCCGTGCTGCGCATCTTCGATCTGTCGCTGAGCGAGATGCTGTGGTCGCGCCGCTCCGTCTTCCTCGCGTTGCTGGTCGGTGGACCGGTCCTGCTCGCCGTGGTCAGCCGAGTGGTCTGGATGTTCGTGCCGAACGAGTCGCTGCGCATCAACGGTGGGGCGGTCAGCGGCGCCAGCATCTTCGGCCTGATGATCTGGCTCCTCTACGTGCGCTTCATCGTGCCGATCCTGGGGGTGTTCTATGGCACCTCGCTCATCGCCGACGAGGTCGAGGACCGCACGATCACCTATCTGTTCACGCGGCCCATCCAGCGGGGCGCCGTGCTGGTGGGGAAGTACCTGGCCTACCTGGCCTGCACGGTCCTGCTCATCCTGCCGTCGGTGATGGTGGTGTTCTTCCTGATGGTGCCGGTCGGCGGCGGCTCGATTGCGCAGATGTTCCCGTCATTGCTCGCCGACCTCGGCATGCTGGCGGCCGGACTCGCCGCCTACGGCGCGGTGTTCGCCTGGGTTGGGGCCCGCGTGAAGCGTCCGCTGGTGGCCGGGCTGGTGTTCGTGCTGGGATGGGAGCCGGCCGTGCTGCTGTTTCCGGGATACCTGAACCGCGCCACGGTCGCCTATTACCTTCAGGGGCTCGTGCCGCACGCCATGCCGCAGGATTCAACGATGAGCCTGCTGCTGCAGACCTTCGCGGACATGCCTGGAATTCTGCCGAGCCTGGTGGCCCTCGTGGTGCTGACCGCCGGGGCGCTGTGGTTCGCCGCCCGAACCGTCGAGTCGCGCGAGTACGTGCTGGAACAGTAGGCTGAGGATGTCCGTATAAAGTTGGTGAGGGCTGCATGACCACGAAGACACGCTATTTTGTTGTCGGATCGATGCTGACGCTGGCGATTGGCCTCGGGGTCGGGCTGGTCGCATATTCGGTTGGGTTCTCCACCAGCGCGTTCACGCGCGAGGGCGGTCCCGCCGAACTCCAGTTCGTTCCCGCCAACGCCTCCCTGATTGCCTACGCCGACGTCCACGACGTCATGGCCTCCGACCTTCGCCAGCAGGTCCGCTCGGCCTTCCCGATGAAGGAGGACGGCCAGCACGAGTTCCAGAACCAGACCGGCATCAACATCGAAACCGACATCGACCACGTCCTGGTGGCCATTGTCCCCACGGGCGAAGAGACCGGGCGCATGCCCGGCTCGCCGATTGTGCTGGCCCGCGGTCAGTTCGATCAGGTGAAGATCGAGGCGCTCATGCGTGAGCACGGCGCCCAGGTCGAGGACTACAAGGGCACCCGCCTCGTGGTGGGTGAAGCCGCCGACGGGAAGCCGAGCCTCTCGCTCGCCTTCCTCGAACCCGGACTGGTGGCCGTCGGCAGCCACTTGCTCATCCGCGGCGCCGTCGACCTGAAGTCTGGCGGTTCCAGCATCGCGGCCAACGGCGAGATGATGGGCCTGATTCGCGACCTCGAGTCGGGGCATGCCTGGGCGGCGGGCCGGTTCGATGCGCTCACGTCACGCGCCAATCTCCCCGACGGCGTGTCCCAGCAGATTCCTGGCATCACGCTCTTCTCGGCCTCGGCGAACATCGACAGTGGCATCCGCGGCACCTTCCGCGCCGAGTCGCGCGACGAGGCGTCGGCCACGAGCCTGCGCGATGTCGTCCGCGGCTTCCTGGCGCTGGCACGGATGCAGACGTCGGCCCGTCCTGAGCTCGCGTCGATGCTCGAATCGCTGCAGCTCGGTGGCACCGGCAAGACCGTGGCGCTCTCGTTCGACCTGCCGCCGGCCATGCTCGACGCGCTGGTCAGCCTCGGCCGGCATCGCCAGGGCACGCTCGCGCCGCAGCAGTAGCCCGCCCCGTCTCAACGGCGCCGGACCACGCGGTCAGGCGCCCGTTCTTCCGCCCCTGCAGCGCTCCAGGCATTTCCCTTCAGTAAACGAATCCGGTAAGCTGACCGTAATTTCGATCGATCCGAGACAGTTCCTGCTGACCCTGATGACAGACTTGGTGTTCTTCTACGGCACGCTGATGAGCGGGTTCAAACGACCCGGACGGGCGAAGCTCGACGGTGCGCTCAATCCGATCGGTCGCGCCACCATCACCGCTGCGCTGTTCGATCTCGGGATCTATCCGGCCGCGATTCCGGCCGGCGAAGGGCAGGTCTTGGGTGAAGTGCACCAGATGCTCGATCCCGCGGATGCCCTGGCCACACTCGATGAAATCGAAGGGTTCAGTGCGAAGGCGCCCGACGCCAGTCTCTACCGCCGCGTCGAGATTCCGGTGACGTTCGAAGACGGCCGTACGGCCCAGGCGTGGGTGTACTTCTACAACGCACCACTCGGTCGCGCCGAGCGCATTGCCTCGGGCGACTATCTCCAGCACCTGAAAATCAAGTAGGGCGGCGCGTCAGCGCGCCAGCCGACCCCGCGTGACCGCCTGGATGAACTGGGCGATGACGTCGCGTGTACCGGACGACGGCTGGATGAATTCGAGGCCGCTGCGGTAAGTGACGAACTCACGGTCCATATCGGCGATGGACGAGTGCACGACCCGTCCCTTCACCACGATGGACGCGTCGCCGAGTTCGAGTCGCATGTCGTGCAGGGAGTCGAGCTGGAGGGGGAACGAGGTGTCGACCTGGGCGCCGCCGTGGCTGATCTCGCGAATGGCCATGGGTTGGTAGACCATCACCTCACCCCGGAGATCGCCGAGGATCTCCAGGCGGTCGCCCGCACGACGATCCGGATGTCCGGCCGGCTCGAGAGGGTTCGGCATGCGGCGGGACTATACCACGTCAGTGCATCAGCAAGGCTGGGCGCGGTGCGAACATCGGCGGCTCCGGTTCGTCCTCGTCCTCGGCTGATTCCTCGAACCCGGCGCTGGTGTAGGTGACCACTGGGATGTCGCGCGTGTCGGCGTCGAGCTTGAGCATCGACAGCACGTTCAGCCCTACGGCATCATCGATTTCGACGCACAGGATGACGAGGTCCGGGCGCACCCGCTTGATCTGCGAGTAGGCGTGCGCACTCGATTCAACGAACACCACGTCGTAGTTCCCGGCATCGAGCACCGGCTCGAGCGCCTCGAGCACATCGCTGCTGCCGTTCACGATGAGGACCTTCTGCGTCGCGCTGGGGCGCCTCGCCTGGTCGGTCATCGGGGTCGTGCCCCCCGAAGTGGCATCTGTCTGCATTGTCTGTCTCTCCCGCCTGCCGTGGAGCACTTCACGTCTTCTGCCACGCGGGCGTGGACCAACGCCGCGAGTGAATCGCTGCCTGAGTCGTCAGCGCTGCACTCCTCATGACGGCGGAGCGTCCTCCCGGGGTTCCGAAAAGACACCGCACAGCGCCGGTCCCGGCGGTTACCCATGTTATCGGCGCGTGTTCGGCCTGGAATGCAGGGGGACGCGGGGCAATCTGCACGCTGTTCACCATGCCGGCGTGCAAACTGGTCCTACCTGTTCGCGGACCGGGGTGTCAGCGCAGCGCGGCGAGCCGTGCGGCGGCGAGTTGCTTGTAATTGCGACCTTCTGGCGCCCACTCGCCGTCGAGAGGCGCATCGAGCACGAGTTGCAGCTCCGCGCGGGCGTCGGCCGGTCGTCTGAGGTCGACGAGGAGTTCCGCGAGGAAGTAATGGGTGAGCGGACTCTCTGCGTCGTAGTGCAGCGATGCGCGCAGGTGCTGCTCGGCGCGCGTCAGGCTTCCGCCGAACAGTACCGGCACCTTGTGGTAGTAGCGGCCGAGCGCCCGGTCGGGTGACCCGGCCATGAAGGACGGGTCGATGCGCAGCGACGTCTCGAGCGCCTCTCGGATCGGCTTGCGGTACTTGAGGCCCGCGCGCAGTCCGTAGCCTTCGGCCAGCGCGCCCATCGAGGCCGCGGCCCAGAAGTGCCCTTCCGGGCGGGCCGGCTGGAGCCGTGCCGCGCGTTGGGCTGCGGCGACGCCGCGTTCGAGGTAGCCGCGGCGCTCCTGCTCGGGCGCATGCGCGCCCAGCCAGTAGCAGACGCGCGCCAGCTTCCAGGCCGGTTCGAATGACGACGGGTCACGCTGCGCGTCGTCGGTCCAGATCGCGGCCGCGCGTCTCGCGCTCTGGAGCGACTCGCGGTCGGCATACAGGGCGTCAGCCGATTGCGCGAAGCCATGGAGACCCATGAGCGGGATATACAATAGGAGGATGCAGGATCTGGTGAGAAGTCTTCTGAAAGCGCTCGGCGAGGACCCCGACCGCGAAGGGCTGGTGAACACGCCCAAGCGCGTCGAGAAGGCGATGACATTCCTGACCAGCGGGTACGACACGGACATCGACCAGGTGATCAACAACGCCCTATTCACGGTCGAGTATAGCGAGATGGTGGTCGTCAAGAACATCGACTTCTACAGCCTCTGCGAACACCACCTGCTGCCGTTCTTCGGGAAGTGCCACGTCGCCTACCTCCCCAGCAACAAAGTGATCGGCCTCAGCAAGATCCCGCGCATCGTCGAGATGTTCGCGCGCCGGCTGCAGGTGCAGGAACGGCTCACCAGCCAGATCGCCGAGGCCATCAAGGACAAGATCGCGCCGCTCGGCGTGGCCGTCGTCATCGAAGCCACGCACCTCTGCATGTCGATGCGCGGCGTCGAGAAGCAGAACTCTTCCGCCATCACCAGCTCCATGCTCGGGACCTTCCGTTCGGACGCCCGCACCCGCATGGAGTTCCTCGAACTGATCAAGCTCCGTAGCGGCGCCGCGCTGCGCACGAACGCCGCGCTCGGGTACCACGCGGACGACGAGTAGCCCCTCATCGGCGTCGCCGGCGTGCACCGCCGCGGCGGCTGGTGGCTGTCCCTGCGGCTATACTGACCGCATGCGTGTTGTGTCAGCCATGCTGATTAGCTGGCTCGTGCTTGCCGCCACTCCCGTGTCGGCTCAGGCACGCCGTACCACACAGGCTCGACGGCCGGCACCCGCCCAGGCGACCACGACCGAAGCGCCCGAGATGAAATGCCCGGCGCCGCTCGGCGTGGGTGTCACCTCGAGGCGCAGTTTCTGCGACGTGCTGACCGGGCGCGACCCGGCGGCCGGCATCATCATCACGCTGCCGGCGCACCGCGGCCCCGTGACGCTGACATTTGATCTGCACAACCGGCACACCTATTCGGAAGAGCAGATGAAGGACAAGCGCGCGGCGTTCGCGCGCTACACCGCGGTCATCGGGGTGCTCACGGCGGACAACACCCTGATCAGCCGCGCGGTGGTGCAGAACGAGTTCCGGAGCGTGAAGGATCTGCTCGAGCGTGTGGCCGGCGGGGCCGGCCCATCGGGTGTGAAAGCGGTCGCGCCCACGGGGCAGGAATCGATCAGCCTCTCTGTTCCTGAAGCCGAGCATGAGGTGTCGATCCTGGGCGAGAAGCTGACCGTCGAGCGTGCAGAGGGCGCGGCCAGCTACACGTCGGAAGGGCGCCCGATCGCCATCATCAGTAACGTGATGATCACGTATCGTCCGGCTCCGGTGAAGCCCGCGCCCACGACTCCCGCGAAGGCGCCGGCTCGCCCGGCGGCCAAGCGTCCAGCCCGCTGACCCCGTCGCTGCGCACGTTCAGGTGCGCCATCGCTAGAACGCGGCGATGGCCAACGCGATCCAGCCGATCAGGAAGGCCAGGCCGCCAATCGGGGTGATGGCACCGAGCATCGTGACGCCGCTGAGCGCCAGGGCGTAGAGGCTGCCCGAGAAGATGAGGATGCCGGCAGTGAAGCTCCAACCGGCTACCACCACGGCTCGACCTTCGAGCCGCGACATCATCGCGCCGAGGGCCAGCAGCGCCAGCGCGTGATACATCTGATAGCGCACGCCGGTTTCGAAGACCGCCAGCATCTCCGCCGACAGTCGCCCCTTCAGGCCGTGTGCGCCGAACGCACCGAGACCCACCCCGACAAAGCCCATGAGCGCGCCGACGAACATGAATGTGCGATCCATAGCACCGATCATACCTGTGCGCGCGTGTTCACCGTGGGTGGACGTCAACTGCGCAGCACGCGGTTGGCGACATGGCGCGCGCGAGGCCGGTCAGGGCCATCGCTGAAGACCTGGCCGCTCGTCGCCGCTTCGCGGCCGTTGCTGCAGCGCCGCAGCATGCTCTGGCCAGACCCAGACGCGCGGCTTCGCTCTGCCCTCGGTCGATCGACTGGATGCCGGCCGTGAAGATCTCCGAGCTGTAGGCGCCGGCGTTCAGCGTCAAGGCGACCACGCCCGACAACAACGCCCCGTCGTTCTGCTTCAGCTCGCGCGCCGTCCCCAGCACGATGCCGGTCGCGGTGAACGCGATCGTCATCCGGAGGGCGCGCCAGAAGAGCTCGGCGTACTCGGCAATGATGTCCGCGCGAAACCATCCGAACCAGAGCGTCGGCGTCGGTTCCATGAAGGGGCCGTGACGCGATGATTACTTCGCCGGCAGTCCGGCCATGGCGGCCAGCGCGAGGGTGAGCGGAACGCGTCTGAACATGAATGCCTCTCCAGACTTGTGATCAGTCCGCACGTCACCACGAACGTGAAACGGCCCGATCCGAAATTAGAGGGGCGGCGCATCGACGGCGTGTCGTGGCCGTGACAGTGGCGGCAATAGTTGGCGATGCTGGTGTAACCGGCGGGTGCGGTGCGAAAAGCAAAGGGCCGGCAGTGTTTCCGCTGCCGGCCCTTCCTGATGTTGCGGACCTGAAGGTCCGCGGCTACAACCGGTACGTCGCGGCGAAGCCGCGCGTCAGACCTGCGGCTTGTGCAGGACTTCCTGGATGTCCGACTTCTTCTTGCCGCCGAGGCCCTGAATCTGGATGGTCGGCTGCTCCTTGAGCACGTGCTGCGCGTAGAGCTTGGCCATGTCGGCGTTGTAGCTCGGGTCCTGTTCCTTCTTGCGCTGCGCCAGCTTTTCTTCGCGGGCGTTCTTCGCGATGCCCAGGTCGTCGAGGTCGTGCTGCAGGCCCTTGGCCACCGCCTCCGCGTTCAGCACGAGCGAGTGCTCGGCCGAGGCGAGCGGCACCGGTTTGTTGCCTGCGAAGATCTCGTGACGACCGTGCTCGTCGTACCACTTGGTGAGCGTGGCCGTCATGTGCATCTTCTCGATGATATTGCGCCAGCCGATGCCGGTGTTGTAGGCGCAGAAGGAGATTTCGCCCTGCTGCGTGGCATACGGGATGATGCACATCTCGGTGCGGCGGAAGTCGTAGTTGAACAGATCCTGGAACCACATGCCGGCGATGAACAGGAAGTTCCAGCGGTCGGCGCGACGCTTGGCGATGTCGTCCTTGGTGACCTGGCCGCTGGTCTTGCCGTACTTGCCGGCCTGTGCGCCCTTGGTCGCACCGAACGTCTTGTCGAACTTCTTGAGCAGGTCGCTCATCTTGAAGTGCGTGGGCGACTTGAACGCGTCGTAGTTGCGGGCCAGCGCCAGCGCCATGCCGAGCACCGACATGTTGCGGCCGCGTGCCGCGTCGGTCACCTGGGCGACGTCCTTCGCCAACTGCTCGGCATTCAGGAACGCAGTGACGGGCACCGCCTCCTTGGTTTCCTTGTCGATCATCAGCGCCATGCCGATGCCGCAGTTCGGGTGGCAGCCGCAGGTGAGGTTGCCCCACTCGGTGTCCGGCCCCTTCACCACGTCCGCCCAATCGGTGAACGTGTTCATGAACGAGATCGGGAACCAGTCGCGCACCGGCTCGCCGAGCCCGGTCTGGTTCTTCACGTCGTGCGCGAGGTGCGACAACGTGTAGCGCTGCGCGGCGCGGCGCTCGGGGGTGACTTCTTCGTCGCGGCCGGTGAACGACACCGGCTGGAACGAGAGGAAGTTGATCTTCTTCGGGTTGTCGAGCGCGAACTCGATGATGCGGCCGACCTGCTCGTTGTTGACGCCGTTGACGATCGTCACGACCGGGACGATGTCGACACCGGCCCCGTGCAGGTTCTCGATGGCGCGCAGCTTCACGTCGAACAGGTTGCCGACGCGGCGGTGCGCGTTGGCGGCGTTGCCGATGCCGTCGAACTGGAGATACGCGTAACGCAGGCCGGCCTCAGCCGACGCCTTCGCGAACTCCGGATCCTTCGCGAACTCGATGCCGTTGGTCGCCGCCTGAACGCTGGCGTAGCCAACCTTGCGGGCGTAGCGGACCGCGTCGAGGAAGTGCGGTGAAATCGTCGGCTCGCCGCCGGAGAACTGCACCGACATCTGCCGCTTCGGCTTGATGGTGATGGCGTTGTCGAGCACCGTCTTGATGTCGTCCCAGGTCAGCTCGTGGACGAACCCGACCTGGTTCGCGTCCATGAAGCACGGGTCGCACATCATGTTGCAGCGATTGGTCAGGTCGACGGTCAGCACCGAGCCACGGCCGTGCTGAATGGTGCTGCTGCCGTGGTTGTGCAACTTCTCGTCGTTGTGGGCGCGGATGTCGCGGCCCGGGAACACCGACTCGAGGTGCTTGAAGAACTCGGTGTCCATCGCCATCACGTCCTCGAAGTGGCCATGGATCGGACAATCCTTCACCATCAGGATCTTGCCGTCGCGCTCGAGGATGGTGGCCTTGATCTCGCCGACCTTTTCGTTCAACAGGACGCTGACGTCCTTCTTGCCGTCGAGAATCTCCTGGCGCGCTTCACGCGTGCAGATCGGGCAGAGCGAATCGGTTTCGCGCGGCCAGCCAAGCGGCGGCTTGGTCTTCTCGTACGACTTCTGCAGCGGCTTGTTCGACCACTTCGGCGTGAACGCGGGGTTGTGGTTGATCTTGTTCAGCGTGCTGAACACCGCCCAGGCACCGTTCGCGGCGAGGGACAACCCCTTTTCGAAGTACTTGATAGGCGCGTGCATTGGTGACGTCTCCTGTAAGAACGAGTGGGACTGCGTCTCGCCTTCGAATTACCGCAAAGCATAGAGTAAAAACGGGTTGACTGAGAGCTCATCCAGTGAGCTGGCCGAACCGGGGGTTGAGCGGGCAAATCGGTGGGTCTACGGCCACGGACGAACGAAGTCCCGGCTGTGGCCTTCAAATCGCGACCCCGGTCGCGGGCCACCGGCAGGTCGGTTCTGGCGTCGTCGCGGAGCCGAACCAGCAGCCGGCCGCCGATGTCAGCATGCAGTTCCTCGACGAACGGAAGGTTCACGATGGTCGAGCGATGGATGCGCGCGACGCTGCGCCTCGAGCCGAGCACCGACGACATGAACGCCTCTGGCGGCAGGTCGCCAACGGCGACCATCGCCAGAAGCATGACCGCCCAGTTGAGCGGCGCGCGCAGGGTGAAGAACACCCGGCGTCCCGGCGTCGGCATCACCTGCGCCATGCGCGACGCGTAGGGAGACTTCCGGATGAACGGGGCGAATTTGCGGATGAGGCGCGACCTCCTAGAATGGACGCATGTCCGTTCGCGACGTGCTGATCATCGGTGCCGGCCCCGCGGGGCTGGCCGTCGCCATTGCTGCCTCCGAGGCGAAACTCGACTGCCTGGTGGTCGAGAAAGGCGCGCTGGTCAATTCGATCTACAACTTTCCGCCAGGCATGACCTTCTTCACTACGCCGGACCTGCTCGAAATCGGCAAGTTGCCGTTCGTCACCCCGTACGAGAAGCCGACGCGGCACGAGGCACTGCGCTACTACCGGCGCGTGGCCGATGCCTACCAGTTGCCGATGGCGTTCGGCGAAGAGGTGACGGCCATCACGCGCGACGTGGTGAACGGCGAAGAGGTATTCATCGTCGACAGTCACTCCGACCGCGGCGTCCGGCGCGGCCGCCATGCCCGCGCGGTCGTGTTCGCGATCGGCTACTACGACCAGCCGAACCTCCTCGGGATTCCCGGCGAGGACCTGCCGCACGTGCATCATTACTACGGCGACCCGCACGCGCACTATCGCCAGTCGGTGCTCGTGGTCGGTGGCAAGAATTCGGCGGCGATCGCGTCGCTCGAACTGCACCGCGCTGGCGCCAGCGTGACACTCGTGCATCGTGGCGCGACGTTGTCGGACCGTATCAAATACTGGATTCGTCCCGATATCGACAACCGCATCAAGGAAGGCTCGGTGACGGCCCACTTCGAGTCGCGGGTCGTGGCGATTCGTCCGACGACAGCGGTTGTCGCGCTGCGCGACGGCACGCAGATCGAGGTGCCCACTGACACGGTGCTGCTGCTCACCGGGTATCACCCCGACTTCGACCTGCTCGAGCGGGCCGGTGTGTCGCTCGGCGAGCGCCGCGAACCGGTCTTCGACGCCGAGACGATGGAGACCAACGTGCCGGGACTCTTCGTGGCCGGCGGCCTCGTGGGTGGTCTCGACACCGGCGCCATCTTTATCGAGAACGGCCGCTTCCACGGCGAGAAGATTGTGCGTCGCGTGCGTGAGCGCACCGCGGTCTAGCCGAGTCACAGACGCCGCCGCCATCGTCGAGGGCGTGTCGCGGCAGCCTTCGTTATAATCACCGCTCGATTTCTTTTTCCCACGAGGCGCTCATGGCTGATCCGCAAACCTGCACCCACATCGACGCACTCGAGACCATCCGCCACGCGAAAAAGCGGGAATGCGAGGAATGCGTCAAGCTCGGCTCGGAATGGGTGCACCTGCGCACCTGCCAGGAGTGCGGCGTCACCCTCTGCTGCGACAGTTCGCCGAACAAGCACGCCAGTCGGCACGCCAGCCACTCGGGCCATCCGGTGATTGTGTCGGCTGAGCCCGGTGAGCGCTGGGTGTACTGCTTCCCGGACGAGGCCTTTGCCGAGTACTGAGGACCCAACCACGCACGCCCTGCTCGCGCGGTATCAGCGGAACCGCGCCAGGTCCGCGGCACTCTTCGGCCTGCTGTCGGATGATGCGTATTACAGTCGGCCGATTGCGCTGCGCCACCCCATCGTGTTCTACGAGGGGCATCTGCCGGGCTTCAGCTTCAACGCGCTGATAAAGACGGCGTTCGGCCAACCGGGCATCGACCCGGCGCTCGAGCGGCTCTTCGCCCGCGGCATCGATCCCCATGAATCGTCCGGCGGCGCATCCACGACCGCCCGCGAGTGGCCGTCTCGCGCCGAGGTGCGTGGCTTTGCCGACAACGCCGACCGGCGCGTCGTCGAGGCGCTGCGGCAGGCGCCGCTCGACCAGCCCGGCCATCCGCTGCTCGACCAGCGCGAGGTGGTGTTCGCCATCCTCGAGCACGAGGAGATGCACCAGGAGACGTTGCTCTACATGTGGCATCGCCTGCCGTTCGCGCAGAAACGTGCGCCGTCGGACTATCGTCCACACACCGACGGCACCGTGCCGGCGCACGAGTGGTGCGCGGTGCCGGCCGGCCGAGCCGCGCTCGGCGTCGACAAGGCGGCGGTACCGTTCAGCTGGGACAACGAACGTCCGGCGTACAGCGTCGAGGTACCGGCCTTCTCGATTGAGCGGCACGACGTCACAAACGCCCGCTTCATGGCCTTCGTCGAGGCCGGCGGCTACGGCGACGCGCGCTGGTGGACTCCCGAGGACTGGACCTGGATGCAGTCCGAAGAACGCGAACATCCGCTGGTGTGGGAACGGGCCGACGGCGCGTGGTACTGGCGCGGCATGTTCGCGCAGATCCCGCTGCCGCTGTCATGGCCGGTCTACGTCAGCGGTGCGGAAGCCGCCGCCTTTGCGCGGTGGCAGGGCGACCGGTTGCCGACTGAAGCCGAATTCATGCGCGCCGCCTACGGCAGCGATGCTGGCGCACGGCCGCACCCATGGGGTGATGCGACGCCCTCGCCGGCACACGGCGTATTCGATTTCACCAGCTGGGACCCGCATCCCGCCGGCAGCCACTCCGCGGGAGCGAGTGCCTGGGGTGTCGAGGACATGGTGGGCAACGGCTGGGAGTGGACCAGCACGCCGTTTGCACCGTTTCCAGGCTTTGCGCCCATTCCGTCGTATCCCGAGTACTCCGCCGACTTCTTCGACGGCGAGCACCTGGTGATGAAGGGCGCCTCGATGGCGACCGCGGCTGACCTGCTGCGGCCATCGTTCCGTAATTGGTTCCGCCGCCGGTATCCGTATGTCCACGCCACGTTCCGCTGTGCCCGATCTGACTGAGACGCCGCGGCTGCCCGTCACGCACGAGGTGGCCGAGCACCTGCAGCGCACACCGCGGCAGCTGCCGACGCACTACCTCTATGACCGGCTTGGCTCGACGCTGTTCGAGGCGATCTGCCATCTGCCGTGGTACCGCATTGCCACGGTCGAACAGCAGTTGCTCGCCACGCACGCGCGCGACATCCACGCGATCGCCGGTCCCGTTGGCGTGGTGGTGGAGCTTGGGCCTGGCAGCGGCGAGAAGCTGGTGACGCTGCTCGGCCCGCGACAGCGCGCGGCGCTGCAGGTCCGCCTGATCGATGTGTCGGTGGAGGCACTCGAGCAGGCATCACGCGCGTTGGGCGCGGTGCCTGGGCTCGATGTGCAGTTCGCGCGGGCGACCTACGAAGACGGCCTGACCCAGCTCGCGCATGCGCCGTCAGTTGACCAGACGCTCGTCGTCTTTCTGGGCTCGAACATCGGCAACTTCGACAGCGCCGACGCCGATCGGCTGTTGCGGGCGATGCGGACGGCGGTGGGGCCAGGCAGTTCGGTGCTGATCGGCGCCGACCTCGTGAAGCCGGAGGCCGAGCTGCTGCTGGCCTACGATGATCCGCTCGGCGTGACCGCCGCCTTCAATCGCAACCTGCTCGTTCGCCTGAACCGGGAGCTTGGCGCCGACTTCGATCTCGGCGGCTTTGCGCATCGCGCCGTGTGGAATGCCGGCGCGTCGCGCGTCGAGATGCACCTGGTGAGCCTACGGCGGCAGCACGTCTGCCTCCCGTCCGCGGCGCTCGAACTGACGTTCGAAGCGGGCGAGTCGATCTGGACCGAACGCTCCTACAAGTACACGGCCGGACAACTGCGCGACATGCTGACGCGTGCCGGGTTCGGCGTCGCCGCTCAGTGGGAGCGCGACGGCTTCGCACTCACGCTGGCCCGCGCCCACTAGGCCCGGCCACGACCCACGACCCACGACCCACGACCCACGACCAACGACCAACGACCAACGACCATCAGGCCATCGCCAGATATTCGTGCACGAAGCGCACGACCATCGAGCCTTCGCCGACGGCGGCGGCCACGCGGTTCATCGCGCCGGCGCGGACATCGCCCGCGGCGAAGATGCCGGGTGTGCTCGTCTCGAGCAGCAGCGGCATCCGATGTTCCTTCCACACCCTGGCGAAGCGCGTATCAGCCATCAGCTCGCGTCCTGACAGCACGAACCCCTTCGTATCGCGAAGCACGCCAGCGGGCAGCCAGTCGCTGCGCGGCGAGGTGCCGATGAACACGAACACCGCGTCGGCCTCTTCCACGAGCGATTGCGACTCGGTGACCGAGCGCAGCGTAACGCGCTCGACGTGCTCGCTCCCCTCGACTCGTTCGAGTTCGGTGCACGGACGCAGCGTGATGTTCTTCGTCTTCGCGATCTGCTCAATCAGGTAGGCCGACATCGTGTCGGCGAGGGTCGGCCGGCGGACGACGATGTGCACCTCGGCGGCGTAGCGCGAGAGGTACATGGCCCCCTGTCCGGCGGAGTTGCCGCCGCCGATGACGAACACCTTCTTGCCGGTGAAAGCCGGCGCCTCGGTGGTGGCCGCGCCGTAGTAGACGCCGGCGCCGGTGAAGGTTTGGATGCCGTCAGCCGGATGCTCGCGGTAGGCCATGCCGGTGGCGGCCATCAATGCCCGGGTCACGATCTCGCGCCCGTCGGACAGCGCCACGCGCTTGTAGCCGCCGTCGAGCGTGACACCGCACACTTCGAGCGGCACGAGGAACTCCGCGCCGAGCCGCTCGGCCTGCGTCACCGCGCGCCGCGTCAGATCGGCACCGCTCACCCCGGTCGGGAAGCCGAGGTAGTTCTCGATGCGCGAACTGCTGCCGGCTTGCCCGCCCGGCGCGTGTCGATCGAGCAGCAGTGTCTTCAGTCCTTCGGAGGCGCCGTAGACCGCACCCGCGAGGCCGCCAGGGCCGGCCCCGACGATGACGAGGTCGTAGAGCTTCGAGGCCATGTCGAGCGAGCGTCCGAGCCGCGCCGCCACTTCGCGCGGATGCGGGTCGCGCATCACCGAGCCGTCCTCGAAGAACAGCGCCGGCAGTTCGTCCGAGGCGATCCCGGCCGATTCGACCAGCGCCTTGCCGTCTGCGTTCAGCATCACCTCGAGCCAGCGGAACGGGATGAGGTTGCTCGCGAGGAAGTCCTTGATCTCGTGCGACCGGGGAGACCACTGGTGGCCGACGAGCCTGAGGCCACTCTTCTCGGGACGGTGGGTGGCGTGCCAGGTATCCAGCAGGTCGTCCACGACCGGGAACAGTTTCTCCTCCGGCGGATCCCACGGCTTGGTGAGGTAGTAGTCGATGTGCGCTTCGTTGATCGCCTTGATCGCCGCGCTCATGTCCGAGTAGGCCGTCAGCAGCACGCGCTTCGCCGCTGGGTAGATCTCGCGCGTGCGCGCCAGCACGTCGGCGCCTTGAAGTCCGGGCATGCGCTGGTCAGTGAGAACGATCGCGAGTGCGTCCCCGCGGGCTTTCAGTTCGCGGACGGTGGCCACGGCTTCCTCGCCGGACGAGGCGCCGACGACGGTGTAGTGCTCGCGATACTTGGTGCGCAGGTCTCGGCGCACGGCGGCCAGCACCTGCGGGTCGTCATCGACCACGAGCATGACGGGTTTGTTCACGGACGTCCTCCGACATCGTCAGCACTCGGCAGGAGAACCCTGAACTCCGTGCGACCGGGAATCGAAGCCACTTCGATGGTGGCGTTGTTGTGGATGAGCAGGCGGCGCACGAGATCGAGCCCGATGCCCGTGCCCTTGCCGACCGGCTTGGTTGTGAAGAAGAGGTCGAACATGCGCGATTGCACGTCCGGCGGAATGCCAGGCCCGTCGTCGATGACACGCACCACGACCCGTTGTTTGTCGCGGGTCGCCGTCACCTCGACGTGCCCATTCCTGGGCGCAGCATCAAGGGCGTTGTCGATCAGATTCGAGAACACCTGGTTCAATTCGCCGACGAAGCCGATGGCGACGGGCAGGTCGGGGTCGACCGTGAGCGTGATGGCGATCGACTGCGCACGGGCCTTGGCGCGCAGAATGGTGACCGTGTTGGCCAGATTCTGCGCCAGGTCGACCGGCTCGGCCGACGAGCCCTGGTCCATGTGGGTGAACCCCTTGACTGCCGTGACCAGGCCGGAGATGCGCATCGCGGCATCCTGGAGTTCCGACGCCAGCCCGCGCACCGAGCAGCCCGACGCCGCCCAGCGCAACGTGGCGTCCAGGCACGGACCGCTGACGGCCTGAGCGATGGCATCGAGCGCCTCGATCGTGACCGACGTCTCCGAGAGTTGCCCGGCGATGCGTTCGTCCAACCCGTGGTCGGCCAGCCAGTCGCCGATCGCTTCCTCGCGCTCCGCCTGCTGGATGGGGGACAGCACCCCCTGGAGGCGCGACGCGAGGCACGAGGCGCGCATCGTCTCGATGGCGGCCAGTTGCGGCTCGCTCAGGCGCACCGCGCCGAGCGCAAGCGTGGCGCGCTCCGCCTCGTCGAGCCGATCCTCGAGGAGTGCGGCGCTCCGCTCGATGGCCGCAGCCGGATTGTTCAGTTCGTGCGCGAGCCCCGCGGACAGCCGGCCGAGCGACGCCATCTTCTCGTCGTGCAGGTCACTCGAGGTGAAGTGGCGGGCCCGATCGATCAACGTATGCACGAGGATGCCGGTCGCGACGTGACACTCCCGGATCATCTGCAGCAGCCTGGCGCTCTCGATGGCCAGGACGACCGTGCGCTCGATGGCAACGGTGTCGCCAGGCGGGGTGGTCATGCGCGAGTAGGGCAGCATCCCGGTGACGTCGCCGCCGCGCCACTCCATCACTCTCTTCAGGCCCGCTCCCCGGTCGACGTAGATGACGATGTGGCCGGACAGGACGATGTAGAGACCGTCGGGAGGTGCACCACCGGCCCTGGTCAGTCGTGCGCCCTCCTCGTAGGTGCGGAGGACGCCGCTGGCGGCCAGCCACTCGAGCTCGGTGCGTGGCACGCCTCCGAGGGTTGTGTGGGTCGATAGGCGTTCGATGATGTCGTCTGGAGTCATGGGCCCGCTCCGTGTCTCGGACGAAGAGGACCATCATACCTGTGCCGCCGGCCGACCCGGTCCGCGTCTAGCGCCCGCTCGGTGCGGCGGACGACAGGGCTGTCAGGTCGTCGATCAGCTGATCGACGCCGTGCGGCTGCGTGCCGTTGTAGATGCCGCGCAGGTGACCGGCGCCGTCGACCAGGAGCAGTTTCTCGGTGTGAAGGAAGGCGGTCTCGTCGAGGCCGGCGTCAACGCGGCTATCGTCAGCGAAGTACGACGTCCGCGCCAGTTCGTAAATCGTTCGCCTGTCACCGGTGACCAGCGACCATGCGCGAGGGTCGATGCCGCGCTCCCGCCCGAAGGCGGCCAGCACCGCCGGCGTGTCGGTGTTGGGCGTCACCGAGAACGAGACGATGTGGACGTCGCCGACGGCGGCCTGCACGCGAGCCAGCTGCCGCACGAGAATCGGGCACACCGCCGCGCACTGGGTGTAGATGAAGCTCGCGACATACGGGCGGCCGGCCAGCGTGGCGTCCGAGATGCGGTCGCCAGTCTGAGTGGTGAGGCTGAAGGGCGCGACCCGGTGGGGCACCGCTGTCCAGTGCGGCGTGAAGGACGCGTCTGCGTAGAAGGGCAGCGCGGACGCGGCGACGGCGGCGGGCCGGACCGCCGCGTCAGTGAGCGGCCTGGCACGGCCCTGCGCGACTGGCGCATGCACGTCGCCGACGATGTTGCAGGGGCTCGCGTTCACGAGCCCGAAGCGGCGCCCGTTGCGCACTTCGTAGTTCAGGTACGGCGTGCCGTCCTCCGACCACGACTGCTGGACCCCCTGCTCGCGGCCGTTCACGTAGTGCCGCAGCTCATACCGCGCGCCGCTCTGGTAGTAGCTCCGGTAGTCCCCCTCGTAGGCGTCGCGCACATAGGTGGCGTCGGACTTCAGGACGCCTCCTGGCCAGAAGGTCTGGACGTGCCCGTTGCGTGGCGGCGAGGCCGCCTGGCGAAACGCGCCTCGCGCCGGTCCGGCAGCGAGCAGCGCGACCAGGGCGACCGTGGCGACCGCTGCGGCGCTGGTGGCGATGGTACGCGTGCGCATCAGCCGGCGACCGTGCCGGGTGCGCCGTGGAAGCAGCCCGCGATGTACGGAGGCGCGGAAGTGACGTGGTAGTGATAGACGCCCTGCGGGTAGTCGTCTTTCACGCCCAGGTGCCCGTTGCAGCTGTCCAGATCGGCCGGCGCGGTTCCACCGTCATCGGTCGTGCCGTACACCGGGAACCCATCGAGCAGCATCCCGATGAAGGTGGCCTTGCCTCGGGCGCTGGTGAGCCAGACCGGTTCGACGTGGTAGTGATACTGGTTCGAGGGAGACGGATGTCCGTTGAACCGATCGAACGAGAAGATCTCGTTCGTGAGCGGCATGCGCCCGGCCGCGTACTGATTGAACAGCACGATGCCGTTCGAGGCGACGCCGATCGGGCCGAGCGGCGTGTCGGACGGGGTCGCGTCTCTGGGCGTCGCGGGAATCCGAAAGACGATGTTCTGGCTGGCGATGCGGTTCGGGTTCACCTGGACGCCGGCGGTGGGCGCCTCGTAGTTGGCGGTGCCGGCGCCGAAGTACGGACTCGGGTGATCCGGCACGTCGGTCGTGCGAATCACCACCGTCGTTCCGTCCAGGCTGACCGTCGCACTACCGCCGAAGCGCGCGTAGGCCGGCGGCAGGGTGCTGCTGGTCGTGCCTGACGTCGAGGGCGACGTGGTCGTGGTGGCGGTGGACGGCCCGCCGCCGCACATGCTGCCGAGCAGCGCCGTGACGGCGACCAGGAGGCGAGGTGCGTGGGGCGCTCGTGTCATCGGGACACTATAGCGACGGCCTGCGGCGGCACCTGTGATAGTTCAGCGGCGAGATGTGAACAATCGATGACCGCTCAGTGGGCGAGCGGCGACATGGACGGGCTCTTCGCGATGAGGATCTTCATCTCGAGCAATTCGACGAGGGCGCGGGCGCGTTCGGGCACGTCGGGTTGTTCGAGCAGCGCCTGTTTCTCGATCGCCTCGAGGTCGAGGTACTGCGCCAGCGCATTCACGAGGTCTTCGTCGTTCATGGCGGCTGCCGCACGCGGGTCGATACCGTCGCCGTGCTCGGACGGCGCGATCAGCATCTCGATGCGGCCACGCTGGTGACGAAGGCCGGCGCGGTCGTCGGCGGTCAGCTGGCGGTCGGGCACCGCCGCGGTGCGCGCGCGGCGATAGGCACGCGACTGGTCCTCCTCGACAATCCGGAACCGATCGAGGCCGCGCAGAACGATGTTGTAGCAGCCGTCCGGCAGCTTCTCGCTGTGCGTGATGAGGGCGCTGCAGCCGACCGCGTAGACCGGCGGGCGCTCGTCGTACTCACCTTCCCAGCCGTCGCGCAGCAGCACCATGCCGATCAGGCGATCGCTGGCCAGCGCATCCGCCACCATCTCCCGGTAGCGCGGCTCGAAGATGTGCAGCGGCAGGAAGACACCGGGGAAGAGCACGACGGTAGGCAGCGGGAACAGCGGTAGGAGGTCAGACATAGAGAATTGCGGATTGCGGATTGATAGACCGGACACACCGATCAGCAATCAGCCATTCAGTGAATCGTCTTCGTCTTCTTGTCCATGTAGTCCATCAGGACGTACTGGCCGAGGGTATAGGGCGTGGTGAAGTACGCCTTTCCCTTGCAGATGTCGGCGACGCGGCGAACGAAGCTGACGAGGTCGTGGTCGCGCGCCAGCATGAAGGTGTTGATCATGATGTTGCTCTTGCGGCAGGCGGCCACTTCGCGCAGCGTCTCGGTGACCACGTACGGGTCGAGGCCGAAGGCGTTACGGTAGATGCGGCCATCAGGCTGCGTGAGGGCCGACGGCTTGCCGTCGGTGATCATGATGATCTGCCGCATGTCCTTCTTCTGGCGATCGAGGATGCGGCGCGCGAGACGAAGCCCTTCGCGCGTGTTCGTGTAGTAGGGGCCGACGCGCACGCGGCCGAGCTCCGACAGCGGCACTTCCTCCGCTGAGTCGTGGAAGAGCACGACGTTGAGGGCGTCGCCCGGGTACTGAATCTTGATCAGCTGCGCCAGCGCCATCGCCACCCGCTTGGCGGGCGTGAAGCGATCCTCGCCGTAGAGGATCATGCTGTGGCTGCAGTCGAGCATGATGACCGTGGCGCACGAACTCTGGTACTCGCCCTGCACGACCATGAGGTCTTCGTGCGTGACGTTGATGCGGCGCGACGGCCGGCGGTCTTCCGCGCGCGCACTCCGCAGTTCGCGCTGCGCGGCGTTGAGCAGGGTGCTCGCCGGGTCGAGGTTCATCGTGTCGCCGAATTCGTAGGGCTTGGGGGCGCCGGTCGTCTCGACGCCGGTGGCCTGTTCGCGCGTATCGTGCCGGCCATAGCTGCTCTTGCCGAGTGAGCCGAGCAGATCGCGCAGCGCACGGTAGCCCAGGAAGTCGAGCGCCTTGTCGGTCACCTCAAAGGTGGCAGGCGGCTGGTCGGGGCCCTGTCCGTTGCCGGCGCCCTGGCGGCGTTCGCGTTCAGCGTCGAGGTCGGGGGGCATCGTGATGTAGCCCTCCTCGCCCATCTTCTCGATAATCTGCTGAATCAGGTCCTCGAGCTTCGACCGCGTCCCTTCCTGGTCGCCGTCGGCCGGGTCACCGAGCAACTGCTCGATGGTGTCCTCGGGGAGGACGCCGCCGTTGAACAGGGCATCGAGGATCGCGTCGTGCAGCGCCTGCATCGTGCGCTCGTCGGCGTCCATGTCGCGCGGGCTGCCGAAGCCGCTCGACAGCAGCAGGTCGGACAGCTTCGACACGAGATCCTGCAGGTCGATGTCGTCCAGCAGGTCGCCGGTGAACTTGGTGTAGCGGTATTTCATCAGGCTTCAGGCTTTCGACAACAGGCTTTGGGCTTCAGGCTCTAGGCTTCGGGCGTCGCGTCGGCTGTCGGGCTCAGGCTCTTGCCTGAAACGCCCAGAGCCGAGAGCCCAAAGCCCGGAGCCTCAGTTGTAGTAGCGCTTCTTCTTCCCGCCGGGCACCTGGAAATCGTCATCGTCGGTCGGCGGTTCCTCGCGGCGCTGACGCCGCGACGCCTGCTGTTCCTTGTCGGCGGTGTAGCCGCGTTCGTCGTTGCGACTGATCTTGCGCTGTGCGGCCAGCCCTTCGAGCACGAAGTCGATGGCCGACGCGACCGACGGTGCGACGGCGCCGGGCGCGAGTCCGGCCTTTTCGGCCAGGTCGATGAGTCCCTGCACACTACGGGTCTGCTTGATGACCTCGTCCGACGCGCTGTTGTCGCTGAGCGGCAGCGAGCCGCCGAGGTCGAACCACTCGACCACTTTCTTGGTGTTGACGCCGTCGAACATGCTGGTGAAGACGGCGCCGACAGCCGAGCGAATCAGCTCGCGGGCGATCGTTTCGGCACCCTTCAGTTCGCCCTCGTACTCGAGCTCGAACTTGCCGGTGATCGATGGCAGCGCCGCGTAGACGTCGGTGACCCGCGGCACGATGACCCGCTCGCCGTTGGTGAGGGCGCGCCGCTCGGCGTTCGAGACGACGAGCTCGAGCGTGCTGATCGGCAGGCGCTGGCTGACGCCCGAGCGCTTGTCGACCTTGCGGTCGGCGCGCGCCTGGAAGGCCACTTCCTCGACCACTTCGCGGACGTACTGGGGAATCTCGAGCTGCAGGCCGCCGGGACGGTCGGTCCACGCTTCCTGCGCCGTGATCGCCACGGCATTCGAGCGCAACGTCGGGTAATGCGTGCGGATTTCCGAACCGATGCGGTCCTTGAGCGGCGTGATGATCTTGCCGCGCGCCGTGTAGTCTTCCGGGTTGGCGGTAAAGACCAGCATCACGTCGAGCCGCAGACGGATCGGGTAGCCCTTAATCTGGACGTCGCCTTCCTGCAGGATGTTGAAGAGGCCGACCTGGATTTTGCCGGCGAGGTCGGGCAGTTCGTTGATGGCGAAGATGCCGCGATTGGCCCGCGGCAGCAGCCCGTAGTGCATCGTCAGTTCGTCGGCGAGGTTGAGTCCCGCCTGCGCCGCCTTGATCGGGTCGATGTCGCCCACCATGTCGGCGATCGTCACGTCCGGGGTCGCGAGCTTCTCGACGTAGCGGTCCTCGCGCGAGAGCCACGTAATCGGCAGGGCATCGCCTTCGGCGGCGACGCGCGCGCGGCACGCGCCGCAGATCGGGTCGAGCGGGTTGTCGTGAATCTCGCAGCCGGGGATGACCGCGATCTGGTCATCCAGCAGGTCGGCGAGGCTGCGGAGGATGCGGCTCTTGGCCTGGCCGCGCAGGCCGAGCAGAATGAAGTTGTGACGCGAGAGAATCGCGTTCACCAGCTGCGGGATGACCGTCTCGTCATACCCGATCACGCCCGGAAAGAGCGGCTCGCCGGCTTGCAGCTTGCGGACCAGGTTCTCGCGGATTTCTTCCTTGACCGAACGTGGTTGCGAGCCGTGCTGCTGACGTAACTCGCCGAGCGTGTGAATGGTGGCCGACATGGGCTGGATCATATCCGAACTACACTGAGCGTCCCTGGTGCGTCACGCCTTCTTTACGTCGTCGCGTCCGCTGGTTTTCGCGCATCGCGGTGGTGCTGCGCTGGCGCGAGAGAACACGATGGTCGCCTTTGCCAACGGCGTGTCGTGCGGGGCCGATGGCCTCGAGCTGGACGTGCATGCGTCGAAGGACGGACGGGTGGTGGTCGTCCACGATGAGACGCTTGATCGGACCACCCGGTTGCGTGGCCCCGTGCGTCACTACACCGCCGACGAGCTGGCGGCGGCCGGCGTGCCCGAGCTGCGCACCGTGCTCGACACCTTCCGCGACGTCCGCGTCATCGTCGAGATGAAGGTGAACGCGCCGGCGTTCGGGTGCCTGGTTGTGGACGCGCTGAGACGGGCAGGCGCGGTCGATCGTGTCTGCGTGGGCGCGTTTCGTCGCGCCGTGCTGCGGGCTGTGCGCGACGAGGAGCCGGCGTTGGCCACCAGTGCCGCCCGCGAAGAGGTGCGGCTCGCGCTCTATCGCTCCTGGCTGCGGTGGCCGGTGATGCACACGACCTACGCCGGCTACCAGATTCCGGAACGGTCGGGTGCGACGCGCGTGGTCTCGCCGCGCTTTGTCGCGGACGCCCGGCGTGCCGGACTTGGCGTGCAGGTGTGGACCGTCAACGACGAGACGACCGCACGCCGGTTGCTCGCGTGGGGCGTCGACGCGCTGATCACCGACCGGCCCGACCTGATGGTGCCACTCGTGCGAGAGGCCGCCGCGCTGCGCTGAGCCGCCGCCCCGCCTGCACGCGCGACCTGCTCGACCGGTCTCACCCGCCGAGCTGCCACTGCTTGATCAGCTCGATCGGCTGGATCAGCATGATGATGTTCAGCGCGAGGTTGTCGCGGATCGTCAGCACGAGGAGCACCTCCACGAGCACGACGAACGCCACCGTGCCCCACACCGGCAGGCGCCGCGCCATCCAGACCCCCACCATCATCGCGACGACATCGGTCACCGAGTTCATGACGCTGTCACCGTAGTAGGCGAGCGAGAGCGTGGCCGTGCGGTAGCGGTCGACGATGACCGGCGAGTTCTCGGCGATCTCCCACGCCGCATGGCCAGTTCGACCTCGGCGACGACGACGAGTACCGCCACGATCGCCGGGACGGAGAGCCACGGGGCAACCCCGGCGCGTGGGGTGGTGCCATCGCCCCGAGTGAGTGCGGTCATCGGAAGCCTCGGTCGGGAGTCGGGTCAGTCGCGGGCGAGCTGCCGCGCGGCGCTCCGGAAAACGGCGTCCGTCATACGCGGCGTCAGCCGGCCAGGTGCAGGGCCGAGCTCAGGCAGTCGCCCGAACCGCCGACGCCGTCCCCCGTGAAGACACGTCCGGTCCGGTTGGCGCCGTGTGCGGCCGGCGCCAGGCCAACGACGAGGAGGCGCGCCGCCGGGTCGCCGAAGCCGGGTACCGGACATGCCAGTAGGTGTGCGAACGGGAGCCGCGGCGCTTCTCGCGTCCGATGCGTTGGCAAGACGACCGGCGGCGGCATCGCTCGCAGGCCACAATCTGCTCGCGGATAAGCGTCAGAGCGGTCACAATGCTCCAAGTGTCGAGCCGCTCGGATGCGAGGCGGTAAAAAGGCGAAGATCAACGCGGACGGCGAGAACCGGCCGCTTGTGTTCAACTGCCCGGACGTCGTGGTTAGAATAAGGGATTGGTCCAGAGACCGTCCGTCGGTCACCCGACAGTCCGAGGAGCTTGGAGTTCCAGTGAGAAACGTTGCCCCAAAGGATGCCGCTGAGCTTGATGCCGTTGAACGGCGTGAATGGCTCGACTCCCTTGATTATGTTCTGCAGAGCGGCGGGCCGGTAAAGGTCCAGCGCCTGCTTCGCGATCTCGCCCAGCACGCGACGGATAGCGGAGTAAAGATTCCGTTTACCGCCAATACCCCCTACATCAACAGCATCCCACCTGAAGACGAAGCGCTCATGCCCGGCAGTCGGGACATGGAGCGCCGTATCAAGAGCCTGGTGCGCTGGAATGCGGCGGCGATGGTCGTGCGGGCCAACAAGGCTGATGAAGGGATTGGCGGCCACATCTCGACGTTTGCGTCGGCGGCCACCCTCTACGAAGTGGCCTTCAACCACTTCTTCCGCGGCCACGACAGCCCGGACTCGGACACCATCTACTTCCAGGGACATGCGTCCCCGGGCATCTATGCGCGCGCCTATCTCGAGGGCCGCTTCGACGAGCGTCATCTCGACAACTTCCGTCGTGAACTCAAGGAAGGGGGCGGCCTCTCGTCGTATCCCCACCCGTGGCTGATGCCCGAGTTCTGGGAATACCCGACGGTGTCGATGGGCCTCGGCCCGATCCAGGCGATCTACTCGGCGCGCTTCATGCGCTATCTCGAGGACCGCGGGCTCAAGCCGAAGTCGAACTCGAAGGTGTGGGCGTTCCTCGGCGACGGTGAAACCGACGAACCGGAATCGCTCGGCGCCATCACCCTGGCCTCGCGCGAAAAGCTCGACAACCTGATCTTCGTCATCAACTGCAACCTGCAGCGTCTCGACGGTCCGGTCCGCGGCAACGGCCAGATCATCCAGGAACTCGAAGCGGCCTTCCGCGGTGCCGGCTGGAACGTCATCAAGGTGATCTGGGGACGCGACTGGGATGCGCTGCTGGCGAAGGACCGTGACGGTCTGCTGGTCAAGCGGATGGGCGAGGTCGTCGACGGCCAGTATCAGAAGTACGCCGTCTCGCCGGGTTCGTACGTCCGTGAGCACTTCTGGGGCGTCGACCCGCGGCTCCTCGACATGGTCAAGCACCTCACCGACGACCAGTTGAAGACGCTGACGCTCGGCGGGCACGACCCGGTCAAGGTCTACAACGCCTACAAGTCGGCCACCGAGCACCAGGGCGCGCCGACGGTCATCCTGGCGCGCACCATCAAGGGCTACGGTCTGGGCGAAGCTGGCGAAGGCAAGAACATCACCCACCAGCAGAAGAAGATGAACGAAGAGGAACTGCGGGCCTTCCGCACCCGCTTTGCCATCCCGGTCTCCGACGCCGAGATCGCCAAGACCCCGTTCTACCGCCCTGCGCCCGACAGCGAAGAATACAAATACCTGCAGGAGCGTCGTCAGGCGCTCGGCGGCCCGGTCCCGAGCCGCCGCGTGAAGGTCGAGTCGATCAAGCCGGTCGACGACGAGATCTTCTCCGAGTTCTACACCGGCACCGACGGCCGCAAGGCGTCGACCACGATGGTGTTCGTGCGCATGCTGTCGAAGATGCTCCGCGACAAGGAGATTGGCAAGCTCGTCGTGCCGATCGTTCCCGACGAAGCGCGCACCTTCGGCATGGAAGCGCTCTTCCGCCAGGTCGGTATCTACGCGCACTCAGGCCAGGTCTACGAGCCGGTCGACATGGACACGCTTCTCTATTACAAGGAAGCGTCGGACGGTCAGATCCTCGAAGAGGGCATCAACGAAGCCGGATCACTGTCGTCGTTCATCGCGGCCGGAACGGCCTACGCGACGCACGGCGTCAACACGATCCCATTCTTCATCTTCTACTCGATGTTCGGCTTCCAGCGCGTCGGCGACCTGATCTGGGCCGCGGCCGACAGCCGCACCCGCGGGTTCCTGCTCGGTGGCACCGCCGGCCGCACGACGCTGGCCGGTGAAGGGCTCCAGCATCAGGACGGCAACAGCCACGTGCTGGCGCTGCCGGTGCCGAACTGCCTCAGCTACGACCCGGCGTTCGCCTTCGAACTGGCCGTCATCATCAAGGACGGCATCAAGCGGATGTACCTCGACGGCGAGAGCGTCTTCTACTACATCACCGTGATGAACGAGCAGTACGCGATGCCGGCCATGCCGGAGGGCGCGGCTGACGGCATCCTCAAGGGGATGTACAAGTTCAAAGCGACCGGCCTGCCGAAGGCCAAGGCCCGCGCGCAGCTGTTCGGCAGCGGCGCGATCCTGCCCGAGGTGCTGAAGGCGCAGGAGGTGCTCGAGTCGCAGTACGGCGTCGGCGCCGATGTGTGGAGCGTCACCAGCTATACCGAGCTGTACCGTGACGGTCACGCGGCCGATCGCTGGAACATGCTGCACCCCGCCGAACCGGCGAAGGTGCCCTACGTGACGCAGGCCCTCAAGGATGCGCCGGGCGTGCTGGTCGCCGCCTCGGACTACCTCAAGGTGCTGCCCGACGCCATCGACCGCTGGCTGCCGCGTCCGCTTGTGGCGCTCGGCACCGACGGCTTCGGCCGGAGCGAGAACCGCGCCGCGCTGCGCGACTTCTTCGAGGTCGACCACCGCTACGTCGTCGTCGCCACCCTCTCGGCGCTGGCGCGCGACAAGAAGATCGATGCGAAGGTGGCGCAGGACGCGATTGCCGCCCTCGGTATCAACCCGGAGAAGTCCAACCCGGCGATTTCGTAAGAGACCGATCCGCGACCGCGGTGAGGAGCGCGCCGGACAGCCATCACACAGGACACGGTCCGTGATGGCGCCGGCCCTCCCCGGTTGCGATTTCAGCTCCGGCACGGGCATCGTCCTGATGGCTGTTCGGAGCGGAGACCCCCTAACTTGGCGACAGACTTCATACTGCCCGAACTCGGAGAACAGGTCGCCGGCGGCGACGTCCTCCGCATCCTCGTCAACCCCGGCGATACGCTCACGAAGGACCAGCCGGTTCTGGAACTTGAAACCGACAAGGCCACCATCGAAGTGCCGTCGTCCGTGGCCGGGACGGTGACCGAGGTGAAGGTCAAGCTCGGGCAGAAGGTGAACGTGGGCCAGGTCATCCTGACGTTCGAGTCGAGTGCCGCAGCGCCGGCCCCAGCCGCTGCCGCCGTTGCGGCTCCGGCCGCCGCGTCGAAGGACTCGGCGGTGGGCGCCACCAGCGAACAGATCGTCGTCGGCCACGAGCCCGGCCTCGAACAGCCAGCCCCCGCGCCGCACCGTGCGTCCGCGCAGGTGGTCGACATCCGCGACGGTCAGCGTCAGGCGGCCGCGCCGCGTCCCGCAGGCCAGCCAGCCGCGCCGGCGTCGCCCTCGGTGCGCCGTCTGGCGCGCGAGCTCGGCGTCCACATCGACCAGGTGCCTGGCACCGGTCCGAACGGCCGCGTCTCCGACGACGACGTGAAGGAGCATGCGAAGCGCATCATCGTGGCCGCCGAAGCCGGCGGCTTCAGCGGCTCGGGTATTCCGACCGAACCGCTGCCCGATTTCACCAAGTGGGGCGAGATCGAGCGGGTGCCGATGCGCGCGGTGCGTCGCAAGACGGCCGAGCACCTCACGGCTGCCTGGCTGAACATCCCGCACGTCACGCAGCAGGAATACGCCGACATCACCGGTCTCGAGGACCTGCGCCGCCGCTACCGCAAGGTGGTCGAGACCGCAGGCGGTAACCTCACCGTCACGGCCGTCGCCGTGAAGATCGTTGCGGCTGCGCTGAAGCACTTCCCGCAGTTCAACTCGTCGATCGACATCGCGTCGGGCGAGATCATCCAGAAGAAGTACGTGAACATCGGCGTGGCGGTCGACACCGATCGCGGCCTGCTGGTCCCGGTCATTCGCGACGCTGACAAGAAGAGCCTCATCCAGATTGCGGTCGACCTGTCGCGGATTTCGGAGAAGGCTCGCGCCCGCAAGATCACCGCAGAAGACATGCAGGGCGGCTGCTTCACCATCTCGAACCTGGGCGGCATCGGCGGCGGCTTCTTCACCCCGATCGTCAATTCGCCAGAAGTCGCCATTCTCGGCATCTCGCGCGGCCGCTTCACGCCGGTCTACGACGAGGCGTCTGGCGAGTTCACGGCGCGCCAGCTGCTGCCGCTCTCGCTGTCCTACGATCACCGCGTCATCGACGGCGCCGACGGCATCCGCTTCCTGCGCTGGGTCGCAGAGGCGTTCGAGCAGCCGTTCATCATGGCGCTTCACGGATAGTAGTTCGGCCGGTCGGTCGGTCTGGATGGTCGGGAGGGTTGCTTGCGGCCGCATCCATCCCACCAGACCGACCAGGCCGACCAGACCATCCAGACCTTACTTATGTCTTCAACTCAACTCGTAGTAGTAGGCGGCGGACCGGGCGGCTACGCGGCGGCGTTCTATGCCGCGGATCTCGGACTCAGCGTCGCGTTGGTCGACACGGAAGCGAACCCCGGCGGCGTCTGTGTCTATCGCGGCTGTATTCCCTCGAAGGCGCTGCTGCATGTCGCCAAGGTGATCGACGAGTCGCGCCACGCGAAGGCGTGGGGCGTCGAGTTCGCCGAGCCCAAGATCGACATCAACAAGCTCCGTGCATTCAAGGAGGGCGTCGTCACGCGCCTCACCGCGGGCACCGGCCAGCTCGGCAAGGCGCGCAAGGTGAACTACATCCAGGGCTTCGCCTCGATCGTCGACGCGAAGACGCTGAGCATCAAGCGCACCGACGGCACCGAGGAGACGCTGTCGTTCGAGCACTGCATTCTGGCGCTCGGGTCGACGCCGGCGATTCCACCGATGCTGCAGGTGGACGATCCGCGCGTGATGGATTCGACCGCTGCGCTCGACCTGCCCGACATTCCGAAGACGATGCTCGTCGTCGGTGGCGGTTACATCGGTCTCGAACTCGGCTCGGTCTACGCGACGCTCGGCACCGCCGTGACCGTCGTGGAGATGATGTCAGGCCTGCTGCCAGGCGGCGATCGTGACCTGGTCGATATTTTGGCCAAGCGCATCAACGGCCTGATGAAGTCGGTGCTGCTGAACACCCGCGTCACGAAGGTGGTGCCCGAGAAGAACGGCATCAAGGTGACGTTCGACGGCGACGGCGCCGGCGAACAGCTGTTCGACCGTGTGCTGGTGTCGGTCGGCCGCCGGCCGAACGGCCGCGCGATGCCCGGTCTCGACAAGACGCGTGTCGTCGTGAACGACAAGGGCTTCATCGAGGTCGACGAGCAACTGCGCACCGCCGAGCCGACCATCTTCGCCATCGGCGACGTGGTGGGCGAGCCGATGCTCGCGCACAAGGCCTCGCACGAAGGGCGCGTCGCAGTGGAAGTGATCGTCGGCGAGAACGTGGCGTTCACGCCGAAGGCGATTCCAGCCGTGGTCTTTACCGACCCTGAACTGGCGTGGGCCGGGCTCACGGAAGCACAGGCCGAGAAGGAAGGCCGTCAGGTTGTGGTCGCCAAGTTCCCGTGGGGGGCGTCGGGCCGCGCGGTCGCGATCGACCGGACCGACGGCTTGACCAAGCTCATTTTCGACCCGGCCACCGAGCGCCTTCTCGGTGTCGGCATCGTCGGACCCGGTGCGGGCGAGATGATTGCCGAAGGGGTGCTGGCGATCGAGCTGGGTGCGAACGCGACGGATTTGAAACTGTCGATTCATCCGCACCCGACGCTGACCGAGACGATGATGGAATCGGCCGAGGTGTTCTTCGGCCACGCCACGCACGTCTATCGCCCGAAGCGCTGACCTTTCCCGGTCGGCGTCGAACAAGTCCCACCGGTGGCGGCAGGCAGACTGCCGCTACCGCGTGGCTCGCCGCCCACTCCCAGCGTCCAGACCCAAGTCCCGGGTCGCGTCCGAGGTCAGCTCCCGACGCAGTGTCCGGCTGCAGCCGGACCCCTCGGTCGCACCTGTTTACATCGCGCCCAGCGTGGGGCATAACTCACAGCCGTGCTGTTTCGACGCCTTCCCATTGCCGACGCCGTGTTCACGCTCGACCGGTTGCCTGCCGGCCTGCGCGCACATCCGCGCGACCGCGTGACCCTCGGCTGGCAGGACCGCATGGCGCCGCGGGCGCGCCTGCGCACCGACGGGGGCGTGGAGTTCGGGACATCGCTGCAGCCAGGCGTGGTATTGCGTGAAGGGGACTGCCTGACGCTCGAGCAGCCGCCGCTGGTGGTGATGGTGCACGAGCGTGAGGAGCCGGTGCTGGTGGCGCGGGCGGCGTCAGCCGCGCAGGCGGCGCGCTGGGCCTACTACATCGGCAACAGCCACCAGCCGCTGATGGTTGCCGCCGATGCACTGGTCTGTGCGGATCTGCCAGGGATGGAGCAGGTGCTGACGCATCACGCGATTCCGTTCACGCGCGAACAGCGGACCTTCACGCCCGAGTCGCAAGGCCCCGAACACCATCGATAGCCGCGAGGCGCTCAGAAGCGGTAGCTGACGCCGAGGCTGAAGCGGCCGATGTTGCGTGCCTGGTCGGTGGCGAGGTGCAGCACGCGCGCGTCGGCATCCACCGCAACGTGCTCGGTAAGTCGGAGCGACGCGCCCCCGCCAAGTGTCAACGCCATGCTCGTCGCGGTCGTCTCGAGTTCGGCTGGCCCTGGCATTACCGGCACGGTGTTGAGACCGAGTCCGGTGAGCACTGGGCTGAGCCCGAGCCGGTCCGCGATGCCAGCGTACATGACGTGGTCGGACTGGGTGACGCTGGCCACCCCGCCGCCGCCGACGACGTAGGGGATGACGCGTGGCGACGTGGTGGGGATTTCGATGCGCACGTTGCCGGTGAACACCGTGGCGCGCGTCTCCTGCTCGTCCGAGCAGCAGGAGTAGACCGGAGCATCCGAGCCGAGCGAACCGAGGTGGCTCAGTTCGACACCGAAGCCGAGGGCGCGGTTGACGCGCCAGCCGATGCCTCCGCCGAACGCTGGCGACGTCTCACCGCCAGAGGCGGCCGCGCCGACCGAGGCGTGCACGAGCGCCCCCTGCGCACGAGCAGCCGCGGGCACTGCCAGCAGACCCGCGAGGAGCAGCGCCGTTCCCGTCCACTGTCGCATGTGTCCTATCCCTGTGCCGCGGCTTCTGCGTAGGCGTCGGCGGTTTCGTGTGCGTGATACGAGCTACGCACCAGCGGGCCGGACTCGACGTGAACGAAGCCCATGTCGAGCGCGATCTGCTTCAGCTCGCGGAACTCGTCGGGCGTGTAGTAGCGGGTCATCGGTGCGTGCTCCTGGGTCGGTCGCAGATACTGCCCGACCGTCAGGATCTGGCAGCCGACGTCGCGCAGGTCCTTGAACACCGTCAGCAGTTCCTCGCGCTCTTCGCCGAGGCCAACCATGAGGCCGGTCTTGGTCGGGATGTCCGGCGCCATCGTCCGCGAGCGACCGAGCAGTTCCAGCGTGCGCGAGTAGCGTCCGCCAGAGCGGGCCATGCGGTAGAGGCGCGGCACGGTCTCGGTGTTGTGGTTCAGCACGTCGGGGCGTGCCTCGAGCACGGTGCGCAGCGGCGCTTCGTCACCCTTGAAGTCGGGGATGAGCACTTCGATGCGGCAGCTGGTCCCAAGACGCTTGCGCGTCTCGGTGATGACGCCGGCGAAGATCGACGCGCCGCCGTCCTTCAGGTCGTCGCGATCCACCGAGGTGATGACGACGTAGTTCAGGCCGAGCTGCTGGATCGCGTGTGCCACCCGCTCCGGTTCCTCGTTGTCCACCGCTGCCGGACGTCCGTGCGCCACCGCGCAGTAGGAGCAGGCGCGCGTGCAGACGTCACCGAGGATCATGAACGTGGCGGTGCCGTGGTCCCAGCACTCGCCGATGTTGGGGCAGCGCGCCTCCTCACACACCGTGTGGAGGTTGAGGTCGCGCATGATGGCCTTGAGCTTCAGGTAGCTCGGCGAGCCAGGGGCCTTCACCTTCAGCCAGTCGGGCTTCGGGACGCGGGGCTGCGCGGGAGTGAGCGGGATGACGCGGGGCATTACCAGAATTATAGCGGCTAGCGGGCCCGAAGCCCCGCGATGAGGTAGTCGGCGAACCGATCGGCGATCTCCTGCGAGTTCGACGGGCCGTCCGGCGAGTACCAGCGCGGAATCCAGTTCACGGCGCCCATCATGGCAAACGACAGCAGTTTTGGGTCGACTGTGGGGTCGAAGTCGCCCCAGTCCACACCTTGCTGAATCACCTGCCGCACGCCGCGATCGAACTCGTCGCGCCGCGCGATCGCCAGCTTCAGGCGCCGCGTGCCGAGCGCTTTGATATCGAGGAAGAGGGCCGTCCCGTGCAGGTCATCGACGATGGTGTGCACGAATGCCACGATCAGCTGCCGCAGTGCTTGTTCGGGCGGCAGGGCCTCCGCTTCGACGGTATGCAGCACCGCGATGAGGCGGTCCACCGAATACTGGTGACAGGCGAAGAGGATCTCTTCCTTGCTGCGGAAGTAGTAATAGAGGTTCCCCTTCTGCATCTTCAGCGCCGCCGCAATCTCCTCGAGCGTGGCGCCGTGATAGCCCTGGCGCTTGAACGCCCCGGCAGCCGCCTTCATGATCTCGACGCGCGTCGGTGCACCGGAGCTGGCCTTGGCGTGCGGGGCTGTGCGGGACCTCGAGGTGGTGTTTCGGGTAGGCGGCTTCCGTCTGGTAGTCGGGAGGGTGGTCACGTCCCCTAAACGTAGTACGGCGTGGCTTCCGGACACAAGCGTCCGGCCGCTGCCTGCACTCCTGGAGCGGAGGCAGGCAGCAGCCAGCTGGTCGAATGACTGGTGCGCGAGCGCTAGAAATTCACCAGCAGCGCCAGGCGCATCATGCGCCCCTGGAGGAAGTTCTGCGGCTGACCGAGCGTCGGGCTGAGGCCGCTCACGAGCGACGTCGTCTGCACTTCCTGGAGTACGACGTTGCCGTTGGTCAAGTTGAAGAGCGCGAACTGCGCCTGGACATTCCTGCTTCCGAACTTGAAAGTGCGCTTCGCACTCGCATCGAGCTGGTTCCAGCGCGTCTGGAACTTGGTGTTCGGCGAAATCAGGTTCACGCCAGGTACGTTGGTCTGCGCGCCGGCGGCCAGCAGGATCGGCGCCGATGTGGGAACACGCGTGCGCTGCGCGTTCGGGTACACCGATGCCGGAACCGACCAGTAGACGCCGAGCGACGGGTCCTGCGCGGTGTAGCTGTTGCCCTTGCCGGCGTAGCTCATGAACACCGCGCTCACCTCCACGCCAAATGGCAGCGGGTAGTTGCCGGCGATCTTGAAGTCGTTCCTGAACGGCGGCGTCGAGGTCTTGCCGTATTCCTGGAACGTCTTGCCCGACTGATCACAGAAGCGCAGTTTGTTCGGGTCGTACTGGTCGCAGGCAATCGTGGTGACGCGGTCGTTCGTCCATCCGCCGAAGATCGTCGAACTCTTCGGCAGGCGGGCGGTAAAGCTGACCTCGAAGCCGTCGTAGAGCGTCCGGTTGATCTTCGAGTTCACGTCGGTCAGGTTGCTGCCGTAGAGGGCGGCCTTGGCGGGATTCAGGTTGAACAGCGTGATCATCTCGCCGGTGCCCATCGGGTTGGCCACCTGGAACGGGGTCCAGTCGGCAGCCGTCAACGAGGAATTGCGCTGCGCTTCCTGGTTGTAGAACTCGCGGTGGAACCAGCCGCCGAAGAGCGCGAGCCGCGGCAGCAGCTGATGCTGGACGCCGAGGGCGGTTTCGATGTTGTACTCGCGTCGCAGGTTCGCATCGGCGGTGCGGCCAGTCGAGACGCCGAAGTTCGAGTTGCCGCTCGGCCCGATCTCGCTGTCCTGCGCGATGTCATCGCCGTTCAGGTCGCGCCAGTTGCGGGTGTCGGTCACCGTGGTGAACGGGTCGTAGCGCTTGGCCCAGCCGCCAGCCCACGGCAGCATGTACTTGCTGACACTGCCCTTGAGCGCGGTCTTCGTGTTGCCGAAGAGGTCGTAGACAACGGCGACACGCGGCGCGATGTCGTTCCACCTGGGTTGGTTCGGCGTGTCATCTCTGCAGAATGCGGGCGTGAAGCGGCCGGCGGCGCGGCAGCCGCCCTGGCTTTTCGCATTGAACGTGTCGAAGCGGATGCCCGGGCTCACGGTCAGCCGGTTGATCGTCCACGTGTCCTGGGCGTAGAGACCGAGGTCGTAGTTGACGTACTCGTAGTACGACGTCGGCGTGTTGTACACCGTCACCGTGTTCGGCACGCAGTTGGCGAGCGTGGCCTCGGCGCAGCTTCGTCCGGCGCCGGCGTCGTTGTAGTTCTGGACGAGATCGCCCGTGCGGATCTGCGAGTTGCCGTCCACACCGGACGACCACTGGGCGCCGGTCTTGAACGAGTGCGAGCCGGTCACGTAGGTGAGCGAGCCCGACAGAACCCGGCGATCCGGATAGGTGCCGGTGGAGCCGCCCGGCGCCGCCCCCCAGACCTGGCCGTTCGAGGCCGAGTGCGTGACCGTCTTGTACCAGTCGGGCGTGAACGGCTTGTCGGCAATCTCCTGGATGTAGGGCTGGTAGCGCTGGCTGAGGCGCTCGACGTTGGTCGAAAAGCCGACCTCGAGCAGGAGCCGGTTCGACAGCGTCGAGGTGAGCTTGGCCTGCCCCACGTAGTAGATCGCATGCTTCGGGTCGCGGATGTCCGAGGCGCTGATCGGGTTGTAGCCGGAGAGCAGTTCCGGATCCTTGTGCTTCCAGATGCGCTCGAAGTACGACGACAGCCTCGTCCGCGAATTGGCCTGACCGGTGAGCCTGATCAGGGCGTCCCGCACGTACTGATGCTGAATCGACGGGTCTCCCGCCTTGTGGTCGATGCCCTGGCTGTCCGAGTAGTCGGTCGGATAGAAGGAATTACCAATGCCCTCGTCAACCGACACATGGCGAAGCGTCCCAAAGTACCAGAGGCGATCGGTCTTGACTGGACCGCCGATGTTGAGGTTGAAGTCCTGAACGTGGTCGACGAAGTTCCTGAACTTGAAGCCGCGTGCCCGCAGTTCGTCGTCCAGGTTGTTTGCCTGCCAGCTTGATGCCGTGCCGCCGAAGAAGCCGCCGCCCTTGATGGTGTTGCCGCCGTCCTTCGGAATCATGTTGACGCGGACGCCGCCCGCCGCCACTTCGGCCGGCAGCGCGCTCGTCTGGAACACCACCTGCGCCGCCAGCGCGTCATCGTTGTAGGCCTGGATGTTGCCGTCGCCCATCGAGCTGTTGACGCTCATGCCGTCGACTTGCATGCTCGTGTGCCGGTCGTCGGCGCCGTGCGTGCGCATGTAGGTCTGTTCCATGCCCTGGGAGCCGCCAACGTCTGGCCGGCTCAGCTTCACGCCGGGAACGATCGCGCCGACCGACTGCATGTTTCTGGTCGTCGGCAACGCGTCGAGCGCCGCACGCTCGACGACCTGGGTGCGCTGGGCGTTCTGGACGTCGACGAGCGGCGCCTGGCCCGACACCGTGATGCTTTCTTCGAGTGAGCCAACCCGCAGGTCGGCGTTGATGGTCACGGTGCTGTTGCCAGGCAGGTCGAGGCCGTCACGGACCAGGGTGGAGAAACCGGAGAGTGAAAACGTCAGCCTGTAGCCGCCCGGCCGCAGGTCGACCATGTTGTAGCGGCCGCTCTCGTCGGTGACGACGTTGCGGGTCTTCTCGATGAGGACCGGGCTGGCGGCTTCGACCGTCACACCGGGCAGCACGGCGCCGCTCGTGTCACGCACCACTCCAGCGAACGCGCTCTGTGCACTCGCGCCCGCAGGCGCCAGCACCAGAGACGCGACGGTCATCGCGCACAGGATCGCCAACTGTCGCAGTCCGAACGCTCGGCTTTGCACGCCAGTGTCACTGGCCATTCCGACTCTCTGCCACATACTTGCCTCCTCGTTACCGACCGATGGACGACTCACGTTCCCGGGTATAAGAGCAGGGAGAAATAAAGGACTGCGGGCGGAGCGGCGCCCTCGTCCCTGACAGACACAAGGTAATTCGCAGCATCACGTGCGCTATTCGCGAAGCAGCATCGCGCGGTTGTTCCGCTGCCGGAGCATCGAGCGCACGCGAGGCACGTCGAGTTCACCCGCCGGCGTCATGAGCAGTTCCGCCGCCGCCCGGCCTGGGCGCGGACGCACCCGGTCCCACGTCGCCATGACCCGGCGTTGCGCGTCGCGGCGCACCGGCGGTGCCTCAGCCACATCGATCTCGGTGGTTGCGAACCCCGGCAGGGTCCGCAGGACACGTGCGGCGCCGAGGCGGACGGCGTCGTAGGGGTCGTCGAGCAACTGCGCGAGGTAGGGCGCCATCCACTCGGTGCCAGACGCGCGTTGCGCTGGCGTCCAGGCCATGGCCTGCGTGGCGATGGCCCGTTGTCCCGCATCGCCCTTCAGCAGCCACTGCAGTGAGGCCGCAACCGTGTGCTCCTCGTCGCCGAGCGGCACCGGCGCGGTGCCGTACCAGCGAGCGAGTGCCTCACCGGTCCAGGCCAGCGTGCGGTCGAGGTGACAGAGGTTGCAGGCGTTCGGGCGTCCGACACCGACGCTCTCCTGCACGGTCGGACTGCCGATCGTATGGCTGCGAATGGTCTTCAGCAGGCCGTACGTGGTGTACGGCATGTGGCAGTTGTAGCAGACGCTTCCGGTCGAGCCGACGGCGTGATGGGTGTGCGCGGACGTGTTCGCCCGCAGCGGCTCGTGGCACTGCAGGCACGCGGCGTTCGAGGTCTGTGGATCCGGTTCCTCGTGTCGGGGCGCCGCGGCGAACCACCGCAGTTGGTCGTCGGCCCACGCGGCAACGGGGCGGGGATCGTTCGCCTCCTGATGCAGGCTGTGACACGACAGGCAGGTCAGCGTCCGCTTGGGCTCTGTGGCGAGACGATAGCAGGGCGACTCGAGGAGCCCGTTGTACTCGCGTCCCGACACGCGGACCGTGCCGTCGGCCCAGAAGGCGTCCCGAATGAAGCGTGAGTCATCGGCCAGCAGCGCCTGCATGGTCTCCGATGCGGCGTTGCGGGTCGGCTGCGCTACGAACCGCGTGGCGGTCAGCTCGTCGCCTGGCCTGAACGGCAGGCCGTCGGCGTTGGCGCGACGCTCGCCCTCTGCGTCGTAGAACTCCCAGACGCCGTGACACTGCCCGCAGACCTGCGAGGTCAGCGCGGGCGGCAGCCGCGCCGGCTGCACGGTCAGCGCGTCGGCCGCGCCGGACAGGTGCAGGCCGTATCGCCGCAGTGGATTGCGGTTGCCGCGCACGTGCGCCTCTGCCGGTCCATGACACGACTCGCACGCGATGCCGAACTCCGTAACCGTTGTCTGTGCCGACTGCGACGTGACCGGCTGCGAGCCGAACGGCGTATCGAACCGTGGCGTGCCGTTCGTTGCGTGGCACGCAATACAGGTGCTATTCCAATGACCGCTCTCGGACCGCGGCAGCTGCGACGGCGGATGGAGCACGGCCATGCGTCTGGGAATCCAGCGGCGCTCCTGCACCAGGTATGCGGCAGGTAGTTGTCCGAGCAGCCGGCCCAAGCCGGTGTCGTACCAGAACACCTGCTGGTTGTGCGACCCCGTAATCATCGTGACCTGTCGTTCGATGCGCGCCGGCCCCGCCGCTCCCGTCCCGGCGTCCGGGTCGTCGAACTCCGCGAACAGCGCCGACTGGCGCTGTCGCAGCACCATCGGCCGCCCCTGGGTGGAGGTGACCGTCTGCTCGGCGAAGCTCGGAATCGCGGTCTCCGGCGACGCCACCTGCGTCATCGTCCGGTGATACGAGGCATGCCACGACGCGTACTCGCCGGGATGACAGGCGCGACAGGTGTCGGACGACGTGAAGCCGCCGCCGCCACGCTGAACGGGCCGGTTGCTGACGTCGTCTTCGGCGATCGTCCGCTGATGCGTCACCACTTCAGCAACACCGAGGCCGGCGGCCAGCAGGCCCAGGACCGCCAGGATGAACCTGTGCACACGACCCGTCAGCGCCGCGTGGCTCCGGTGACGGTGATCGTGACCAGCTTGTCGGTGAAGAGCACGCGGTCGCTCGCCCGGCCGAGCAGGACGTACTCACCCGGTGTCGTGAACGACACCGAGGTTGGCGCCTGGCCGTCCTTCACCTGGATGGTGCGCGATTCGAAGTTGGCCCCGGCTGGGCCGCGAAGGACCATCCAGGTGAGGAACGGTCCACGTAGACCGCCGGCGTCAGCCGGTGCGGTCCGGCGCGGTAAGAGTTGCGGCAGGTTGACCGGAGCGTCGTTGCTCGCCTGCAGTCCGGGTGGCGTCTCCTGCCCGATCGCCGCCTTCTTCGGAGTCGACGGCTTCGGAATGCCGTCGTCCTTCACGGTGGCCAGCAGCGGAACCGACTGCCCGGTGGCGACGGTGGCGGGAACGGAGAGCGTGAAGGCTGGCGGCTGGTTGCCCCTCAGTTCTGGCGACGTCTGTCCGCCGGTGGACGCGCCACCGGACGGATCGATCTCCCACTCCGGCTGGAGCCAGCCGAACGCTTTCTGCGTCTTGCCGTTGGCGGTGACGGTCCAGACCACTTCCTTCTTGCCCCAGTCCTTCGGCACCGTCACCGAGAACAGGTTGCGCTGCGTGCGCGTGTAGAAGAAGGTCGGTTGTCCGCGGTCCGCACCGCCCGGTTCGATGCTGTTGTTGGGACCGACCGGAATCGACAGCTCCTCCACCCAGTTCCGATTCAGGTAGCCGAAGTGCATCGCGAACGAGCCGTCGGCATTGTGCGACCACCCCTCGTACGCCGGCTGCACGTCCTGTCCGGAGTTGAACTTGAAGTTGTTGTCGACTTCGGTCTGGGCGCCGCCGCCGCGGCACAGGCCGAATACCAGGGCCAGGGCAACGGCAACGGTCACCGATCTGAACTGAGGAATCATGGGACCCATTCCGCTACACATGGCTGGAAAATAAGAAGGGCGGCGGTTCCGAAGAACCACCGCCCTGACGTGTCGCCTACTGCTGCTGTTGCTGCGTGGTGTTGGCCTTCTTCGCGCGTTCGGCCTTCCGCGTCTCGAGTTCGGCCTTGTACTCCTCGTCGGTCATGTCGTACCAACCGATCCAGGCAAAGCCCATCTCGTCGATGGTGCGCTGGCCGTCGCCGACCCAGTTTTTTGGGTCAGGGTTGGCGCGGTTCGACGGCGAGTTATCGTGCCACGTGATGACGTGCAGCAATGTTCCCGCCGGAATCAGCGGCGCGGCATCGTCGCTGTAGGTGTAGTTGAGGTGCCAGTTGTAGCTGAAGTTTGTGCAACTGATCATCTCGGTCTTGGCCGCCGCCCCGCCTGTCGGGTAGATCAACTCGAGGCACTGCCGCTTGCCGCGGATGTGCATGTGCGGCTGGAACGACAGGATCCGCGCCGCTTTGTGCATGACGACGTAGCCGTCGATGCGTGCGACCGTTCCACCGGGGATGTCGATATCGGAGGTCGGCTGCGCGAGCTGCTTGGACCATCGAATGTGCTTCGGCACATAGCCCTCCGGGAAGAGCTTCATGGCCACCTCGATCATGGCGTCGGTTTCCTCGCCGACCGAGTGCAGGTGGTAGGTCACCATGGCCTTCTTGCCCGCCTGCAGCAGCACGCCCGAGTCGCCGGTGTAGACCTCCGCGTTCTTGCCAGACGCGTACTCGACCAGGAAGTCGCCACCGTCCACACCCGCGCTGTCGTCGCCGCTCACGTCCTTGTCGTCGCTGTCGACGGCGTAGGTGAGGGCGTGATGCACGACCTTACGCGAGCCCGGCGTGGCGGCGCGCGTCTGGACCGCCTGAATGTAACGGTCCTTGCTGATCGGAATGTCCGCGTAGAGATTGCCGTAGAGATCGGGTCCGGCGGCAGGCACCTTGTAAGCGGGGAACTTCACCACGATGTCGGGCGTGAACTGCCAGGCACTGGTGTCGGCGAACTGGCGGGGCGCCGGCATGTCGGCTGGATTGCCACGCGGTGCACCCGCATCGACCCAGCGTCCGATCGTCGCGATTTCGTCGCTGGTCAGCGACGGGTCGTTCTTGAACGAGGTGATGCCGATCGACTTGTCGATGTGGAAGGGCGGCATTTCGTGCGACGCCGTGCGCGCCTTGATGGAGCGGGCCCACGGCCTCGCCTCCTCGTAGGTCTGGAGCGACATCGGCGCCATCTCGCCTGCGCGATGGCACGAGACGCACGACCGCTGGAGGATGGGCGCAACGTCCTTGGCGAACGTCGGCTGGTCGCTGGGGATAGACGTCTGCGCCCCGGCTGGTGCCGCGAGCAGGAGAGCGACGACGACGTACCCTGGGAGACCAATGTGCGGTCTGGTCAGACGAATCATGCAGTGCCTCGCAGTGCCACAGGTGACCGATCGACGGATGTTCGACGCGCCGAATATCTATTCGGGCGGACACTATGCTGTCCCTACTCGATAAGTCAACAGTAAACTGCGATCGTCGCGTCCTTCAAGGACGGCATACAATTCGCCACGCTTCGATGCCAAAGGATCAGGTTGCCGCTGCGCCGCGTTCCGCCACGCCCACCGCGGTGGCGTCGTTGCGCCATCTGCGCATGGGATGGACGTCCATTGCGCTCTTCGGTGTGATGGGGCTCGTGCTGGAGACGCTGCACGGATTCAAGGTGGGGGCCTATCTCGATGTGTCGAACGAGACCCGCCGGCTGATGTGGACGCTGGCGCATGCGCACGGCACGCTGTTCGGCGTGCTGCATCTCGGCATGGCGTTCACGCTCCAGTCCGCCGGACTCTCGAGCGCGCCCGCTCGGCGCGCATCGACAGCGCTGCTGGCGGCAGGGGTGCTGTTGCCAGCCGGCTTCTTCCTCGCCGGCATCCAGTTCTACAGCGGCGATCCCGGGCTCGGGATTGCCCTCGTTCCGGTGGGTGCGGTGTGCGCGATCTACGCCGCGGCTGTCGTCGCACGACTCTGTCGTCGCACTACCCCTGCGTGACGAGCATGGTGATTGTCAGGCCGATCATCGTCACCACCGTGACCCAGGCGATGACGTTGAACAGGAGCGAGTTCACGTGCGTGCCCATCAACTCGCGATCGTTGGTGAGCAGCAGCATGAAGATGAGCACGAACGGCAGCACGACGCCGTTCACCACCTGCGACAGCACCATGATGTGCGGCAGCGGGAAGTTCGGCACCAGCAGCACGCCGGCCCCTGCGACGATCAGCACGGTGTAGAGCCAGTAGAACACCGGCGCTTCATGGAACTTCTTGTCGAGCCCCGACTCGAAGCCCAGCCCCTCGCACACGGCGTAGGCGGTCGAGATCGGCAGGATCGACGCGGCGAAGAGCGACGCATTGAAGAGCCCGGCCGCGAACAGCAGATACGCATACTCGCCGGCGAGCGGTCGCAGCGCCTGCGCGGCGTCGGCGGCGCTCGTGATGTGTGTGACGCCGGCCGTATGCAGCGTGGCCGCGCACGCCACGATGATGAACCAGGCGACGATCGCCGCGAACAGGCAGCCGACGATGACGTCCCAGCGCGAGGCGCTGTACTGCCGGATGGTGACGCCCTTCTCGACGACCGACGCCTGCAGGTAGAACTGCATCCACGGCGCGATGGTCGTGCCGACCAGGCCGACCAGCATGTAGACGTAGCCGTAGTTGTTGATGACGTCGGTCCCCTCGGGGCGGGTCACCATCGCGAACGTCGCGGCACGCCAGTCTGGATGTGCCAGTACGCCGGCGACGATGTAGCAGACGTAGAAGCCGGACGCGACAAGGAAGATCTTCTCGACGCTGTCGTAGGTGCCCTTCACGACCAGCAGCCACACCACGGCCGCGGCCACCGGCACGACAATGTAGCGGGAGACGCCGAACAGTTCGAGGCTGCTCGCCACGCCGGCGAACTCGGCCATCACGTTGCCGAAGTTGGTGATGACCAGGGCAAGCATCAGCCAGAACGTGACGCGGAAGCCGAACTCCTCGCGAATGAGGTCGCTCAGCCCCTTGCCGGTCACGGCGCCCATGCGGGACGCCATCTCCTGCACGACGACGAGCGCAATGGTCGTCGGGATCATCGCCCACAGCAGCGTGTAGCCGAACTGGGCGCCTGCGACGGAGTAGGTCCAGATGCCGCCGGCGTCGTTGTCGACGTTCGCGGTGATGAAGCCCGGGCCGACGACGGCCAGGAACAGTACGATCCGCGTGCGCCACTGCTTGAGGAGGGCTTCCATGTCAGCCGTTCCGCAGCATGGAAATCACGTCATCGGCCGTGATGATGCCGGACAGGCGGCCGTGCTCGTCGGCGACCGCGAGCGTGATGAGGTTGTACTTGTCGAACAGTTCGGCCACTTCCTTCTCCGGGGTGTCTGGCGCGCAGGTCGAGGCTTTTTCGCTCAGCGACTGCAGGCGCATGTCGGGTGGCGAGATGGCGATGCGGACGAGCGGGATGGCGCCCGACAGTCTGTTGCCGGCGCTGGTGAGGTAGATAGTGGCCACCGCCTCGCTGCTCCCATCGAACTGGCGCAGCGCCTCGACGGCGTCGGCCACCGTGCCCGCGTCGTCCACCGCGACGAACTCGGTGGTCATGCGCCCGGCAGCCGTGTGCTCGCCGAATTCGAGGAGTTGCGTCACTTCCCGGCGCTCGTCCGGCTCCATCTCCTTGAGGATTTCGTCCGACCGCTTCTCCGTGAGGTCGCCCAGCAGGTCGGCGGCCGCATCGGGGTCCATCTCTTCGACGATGTCGGCGGCGCGGTCGCTGTCGAGCGACTCGAGAATCGATACCTGCACTTCGGGATCGATCTCCTCGAGGGTCTCGGCCGCCACCTCTTCGTCGAGCGCTTCGAACACCGCTTTCTGTTCGGCCGGCGGCAGGTCCTCGACGATGTCCGCGATATCGGCGGGGTGCATCTTCGAGAGCCCTTCGTAGGCGATCTTCAACTTCACGCGCCTGGCCGGATCGATCTCGATGAGGTCGACGTACTGCCACGGGATGACCCGCGGTGGAATCTTCTCGAGCAGGGCCCGCAGCGTGAAGGAGGGGACGAGTCCCTTCACCAGGCGCCGCACCGCACCGCGCGCGCCGACGTCGACGGCCACGACGTCGAGGGTCAGGTGGCTGTCGGTCGGGTTCGAGTACAGCTCGACATCGTTGACGCGGACCACCTTGCGGCCGTGGACGTCGATGATCTGCTGGTCGAGCAGGTCGCGCTTGAGCAGCAGCACGCCGTCGAAGCCCAGGAATGGGTGCCACGTGCTGACCGCGGTGGTCGCGCGCACCGTCGCCCCGAGCGACTTCACGGCTTCAGCCGGCAGCATCCGATCGCCCTCGGCGGTACGGACCACCAGGAACGCCACGCGGGTGGCGTGTTCCTGCGGCGACACGGCGGCTTCGCGCAGACGTCCGCACACCGATCCGCTCGCATCGCGGACCGAGGCGCCGAGCATTTCTGACAGGGCAACGACGGACATGGGTGTTCCAGTCTGGGCGACGTGTGTAACAGCCGGGAGAAGCTGGGCAGGGAAGGGGAACCGGAGCCCGGCGTGGCCGCAACCATGCAGCCAACGGCACCAGTCTCCCGTTCGCTGCGCTGGCGTGTCAAGGCCGATGTGCCGCGTGTTATCATCGAAATTCAGTCGTCGCGGCACCGCTCAGTCGCGCGAGGAGGCAGCCATGCACATCCGGTTCTCCAGATCGGCTTTTATGATCGCGCTGGTGGTCACGTCGGTGGTCGCAAGCCACGCGGCCACGTCCACCGCCACGCTCGCGGTCGCCGGTCGCGCCAACGCGCACGTCTCGCTGGCCTCAGACGGGTCGTTCGTGGTCGCCGTCTGGGCCGCCTCGGCCCCCGCAGGCGATACCGACATCTTCTCGGCCACGAGCCGAGACAGTGGCAAGACCTTCTCCGCGCCGGCTCGTGTGAACAGCACGCCCGGCGATGCGCGCGTGAACGGCGAGCAGCCGGCCCGCGTCGCCGTGAAGCCGCGCCCAGGCCTGGCGCCTGAAATCGCGGTGGTGTGGACGACGAAGGGCTCGGCCGGCACGAAGCTGCTGTCGGCCACGTCGCTCGACGGCGGCCGCACCTTCTCGAGGTCGGCGCTGGTGCCGGGCACCGACGCTGCCGGCAACCGCGGCTGGGAGGCGCTTGGCGTCGGCCCGG
>Ga0114970_10000086_pt1 | contig 56991 bp, 57 predicted proteins | sample M_140205_XF_Meta_FD_87030 | JGI IMG/M metagenome (GOLD analysis project Ga0114970, IMG submission 87030) | Freshwater microbial communities from Lake Montjoie, Canada to study carbon cycling - M_140205_XF_MetaG | ecosystem: Environmental > Aquatic > Freshwater > Lake | place: Lake Montjoie... | reverse complement strand
CAAATCGAGATGGCAGAAAATGGTTTTGATGCCCTCAAGGTCTGTCGCAATAAAGTGTTTTCAGCGCTTTTTGTCGATATCGTAATGCCGCTGATGGACGGTTACGAACTCGTCGAGCGCCTGCGAAAAGTTCCTTCCTACTCCAACATCCCTGTCTTCCTGATTTCGGGCAGGCACGTCGAGCAAAGCCGTATCGCTGGACTCGGCATCAGCGGGGTCTTCCAGAAGCCCGTGGACCCGGACGAGCTACTAAGAGCCTTGCAAGAGCATACCGCCCAGGAAGTACCAGTATGAGTGAGAAACGCAAACAACCCCTCTCGCAAAAACTCCTTTTTTGCTTGGAAGACGAAAGTTACAAGGCCTACGTGGCCTCCGAGTTCAAACTCGGCGACGACTCGTTCGTGCCCTACGAGCAGTTCGTGTTTCAGGTAGCCGAAAACCCGCAAGGGATTCTCATTCTCCAGTCCGATAGCCATGAGAACGAGCTCATCGAAATCTGCAAAAAGCTGAAGCGCCTCTTTTCTGATACTATCCGCGTCGTGCTTTTGTCTGCTGACTACCAGGTGTACGAATACGCCCGCACGGTGGTCGACGCGTTTGTCCATTTTCCGATTTCGAAAGACGAATTGGTAGAGACCATCAGGGCCCTTGCTGAGAAGAAGCGCCGCATTCTGGTCATCGACGATTCCAAATTGGTCCACAAGCATCTGGTGCCGCCACTGGAAGCCGAGGGCTACGAAGTGGTGTCCGCCTACGATGGTTCCCAAGGGGTCGAGGCTGCCAAGAAGAGCCCACCCGACCTCATTATCTCTGACATCGAAATGCCGGTGATGAACGGATTCGAGGCCGTGCGCGCTATCCGTTCTGTTCCTGCTCTCCGCGAAGTGCCCATTATTATGTCGAGTACCCTGAGTTCTGTGGCCGACCAACGCCGAGGGTTCGCCGCCGGGGTAGACGACTACGTTACCAAGCCGGTGCATATTCCTGATCTGCTTGCCCGCCTTGACCTGATTTTCAAACGCAATTTGGCGGGCCGCGAAAACATCTTGGTGGTGGAATCAGACCCTACCTTGGCCCGAGCCACCGTGCAGGTACTCAGCCGCCAAGGGTTTTCTCCCCGGGTTTGCTCCACACTCGGTGAGGCGGTCAAGGTGCTGCGGCGCTTCAGCCATGAATTGGTTCTTTGCGAGTCCGAGCTTTCTGACGGCAGTGCGCTCGATCTGCTCAAAGCCATGAAAGATCTTCCCGCGGCCGGAAACAGCGGTATGCTCGTATTTACCGAGGCGGAAGGGGAGAGCGAGGCCAAGATGCTCACGCAGGCCGGTGCCCGCGGAACCATTACCAAGCCGTTTAACCACGACAGCCTCTTGGCCGCCGTTGAGCGAACCCTCGCCAAACTCAAGGCCGAAGTGGAAAAAGCCCACATGGAGAAATACGTTTCGAAGGCCTCACGCAAGATGGCCCTTGAGAAGTCGATTCTCTCAGGTTCCGACAACGCGGCGCGGGCTTATCGCAAGAACGCCACCATTTTCTTCAGCGATATTGTCAATTTTACGGCCCGCTGCGAACGCTATACCCCGCGAGAAATCGTCGACCAGATCAACACTCTGTTCTCAGTGATGACCCGCGTCATCACAGAGTCGGGAGGCGACATCGACAAGTTCATCGGCGACGCCTGCATGGCGTTCTGGATGGACGAAGATCCCGTGCGCTCAGCGCGATCGGCCATGGGATTTTTGCTGCGCATCCGTGGCGCCCTCAACGAGATGAACGAAAAAGATCCCCTGCTCAAGGATGATCCCATTCTCATACGCATGGGAGTGAACACTGGCGATGTGATTTTGTGCGATATCGGCTCTGCCGACGCCCGCATAGACCTCACTATGATTGGCGACCCCGTGAACCTGGCCGCCCGCTTGGAATCGGCTTCCAAGCAATATGGTCTGGACAACTTGGTGAGCAGTTTTTCGTTGGGGAGTCTCCACGGCGAGTTTGTGTCCCGACCCATCGACCTGATTCGGGTTAAGGGCAAAGTTGAGCCGGTGGAAGTGTTCGAGTTGATAGGCTTGCCCGGTCAGGTGACCCCCGAGCAACAAACCCTGGTGGACACCTTCACCTCTGGTGTCCACGCTTTCCGCGCAGGGAAATTTCCGGAGGCCATGGCAGCCTTCGAAGCCTCGGCTCCCTTGGAGCGCCATCCGACCAAACTCAACCCTTCGAGCCTTATGCAGGAACGTTGCCAGACCCTGACGGCCAACCCGCCAGAAGCTTGGGACGGGGTTTGGACGCTCACCTCGAAATAGCCGGGCCTTGACGCCGACGGAACCAGGTTCTAGCGTGGTCCGCTCGCCTGCGGCCTGAGACCTTTGAGCAATACGAGGGAAGGCTCAGCCCTCAAACATGACAGCCAGCAGCAGGAGCAGGGCGCCTGCCAAACCGATGGAAGTCCGCTGCAATCTGTCTTGCGCCACTTGACCGGCGACAATTAGGCTCGTGCCTGTTGCTCCAGTGAGGGCATGAAGATTGTTCCAAGTCACTAGGTCACCCGAGAAGGTCAACTTGCCCCAGTGAGACACGATGCCCGCCAACACCGTTGAGCTGCCTGAAACCGCCGCCGAGGCGGAAACCAAGTCGATGGCCTGCCCAGAGGTGGTGTCCGCTGTGAGGACCTGTTGCAGCACAAAAGCCGAAGTTGCCAGCGTCATGGTGGCGTACCCCAGAGCCTTGTGGCCCTTGGAGGCCAGGTTTTGGAGGCTCGGGTCGTCCCAAATCTTACTGCTCAACGGAGCACCGATGAAGCCACCCCCCGGCGGTAGCGTCGGGTAATCGGGGAGAGCCTCGGCAGGAGTCTGCGCCACGAGGCTACCGACGAGAGGCAATAGCATCGCGAGTAGGAAAAAGAGTCTCCGTTTAGTCAGTTCCATTGTGAGCAGAAGTTACTGCCGCCGGCGGTTTTGGTACACAAAAATGAAACTCATGCGACAGATTTTACCTCGAGCTCAGCCCGGCACCAAAAGAGTGGCCCAATTGTTCGGCAGACGCCCCAATGAGGTTGCCCAGTATCAGGACCAGATCGGCCAGATCTTCTTTCATGAAAAGTCCAAATAACCGGCTTGACGGCACACTAAAACCGGTTTAACGTTCTGTATATTGGATTATTCCTTTAATCAAGTGGAGGTAAAAGGATGAAAAAGACTCTGTTTGTACTACTCACGCTCTTGCTGGTTGCCGGCAGTGCCATGGCTCAGGCCAAGAGCAAGGCTAAGTGGGACGCCAAAAAAGGCAGCTACGCGGTTGAGGCCGATGCGCACATCGTTCTCGGGATCGACAACGACAAGTATGGTGCTGCCCTGGTTGCTCTGTGGAACAAGGTTCACCCGGAAGCCGCCAACGCCGTTGAGTTCCTCAATACCCCCTCTGACTCGTCCGCCAAGAAACTGGCCGACCTCCAGGGCGATGCTCCCGATGTGGTGATGGCCCTGACTTCCGACGTGCCCAAGTTTGCCGGTGCCATGGCTCCCATCGAGTCCAACACCGTCAAAATTGTCAGTGCCGACGCTGATCAGCAGTTCTACACGTCGGCAAACGCCATGTTCAAAGGCCAAATTCTGGCTTTGCCCTTCGCGTATGACGGAATGGCGTTCGCTTGGAACAAGACCATGCTCACCAAGTTGGGCCTGATCACGGGCAAGGTCACCAAAAACAACCTTCCCGTCGAGTTTGACACCTGGGAGAAGATTTTTGCCCTTTCAAAGAAGTGGGATGCCCAGCGCCCCACCTACATGGACAAGAAAGTGAACATCGTGTTTCCCATGTCGCTCGATGAACCTTGGTCTGGCTTCTCCTCGGTTACCTCCTCTGGCTGGGGTATTTTCTCCGCCGGAAAGCCCCTTGACCCCGGCTTCAAAGATGCGAAGTTCGCCAAGGGCCTCGAGTTCATCAAGGCCGCGCACGACGCCAAGGTTTCGGTGGAAGCTGACGGTCAGGTAACCCCCGGTGCTTCGATGGGCTGGCGCTGGGACCCCTACCTGAACGACCAGTCGGCTCCATTTGGTCTGGTTGGTACTTGGATGGACGTCAATGGCGCCCTGACCAAGGGCGGACACGAGCTGCACTTCGGCAATATGCCCACCTGGGGTGGCGTGACTCTCAAGCCCCTGCTCAAGGTCAAGGTGTACGTGCTGAATGCTTACTCGAAGTACCCTTCCGCCTCGGCGGAAATGCTGCGCATCATCTTCACCAAGGAAGGTATGCAGGCCATGATTGCCAACTCTGCTTACGTTCCCGCCCTCAAGGCTGGTGCCAAGATTGCCCCCGACTACAGCAACGACGTTGTGAAGAAAGAAATGGCGGCTGCCTTCGCGACCAGCTATGTGGAACCCGTCACCGTGACCCTGCCCGATAATCCGACCAAGCAGGCCATGGACGTGTACTACAACATTGGTATGAACCAGTTCTACAAAGACGTTTGGGACGGCAAATTGACCCCTGCCGACGCTCAGACCAAGATTGTGGCTGCGGCCGACAAGTGGATTTCTGAAAACAACAAGAAGCAATAACGCGGCTTGATTGGATACCCGGGAGTTTGTTCACCGCCTTGGCGGCGGGCAAACTCCCGCTTTTTTAGGTAGTTAGGCGAGAAACCCCCAAAGACAACAGGAGGACTTCAGGATGTCGAACCAACCGGTCAAGGCAACCCTCGTCCAAGATCACCGCAAGGATTCCAGTGCACTTCTGATTGCCGTCGCGTCGGTATTGTTCATGGGCCTTGGGCAGTTCCTCAACCGCCAATGGGCCAAGGGTGTGTTATTCCTCGCTATCCCGTTGCTGTTTGTGGGCATCGAGTTCGGAACAGGGTCTTGGGACAAAATGGACCAGGGCTACCACAGCGACTACGTGAACTACTTCGGCCAGTTGGCCCTTTCTACTCTCGACGACCAGAACTCTGCCCTCACCACGGTAGTCACCAAGGATGCCGTGCTCTCCAATCCTATGACCGATTTGGTGGCACCCTCGCAAGGCGGCAAGGATATCGACGGAGCTTTTGTCCAAGTTACTGCCAACTATGAAGGCCAGCCTCACGGTTACCTGATTCCGGAATCGGTGGCGCTGGCTTTGGTTTCGGCCAAAACCGGCAGCGAGGTGAGCAGCCTCAGCGACGTCGAGCTCGCCCAGTTGGGGGGCCTGATTCCCGCTTGGGGTGTTCCCTTTACGGCGAAATTAGGCGAGCTCGAAGGCAAATCCTTGGCCATGACGCCCGGTGGTGCCCAACTGCGCACCGACGCCAAGCTAGAAGGTACGCAGCCTCTGGTTCGGGTGCGCTACGACATGAACCTCGATGGCAACGACCTGGGCTCTTACTATGAATATGTTGCGGCGACCTTAGCGCAAAACGCTGTTGGACCGGTACCCATAGAGAGCGAAGTTCGCTACCCCGTCCGCGACTACGGTGGCTACTTCACCCGGGGCATTTGGGGCATGGTGACCTTGGGCGCGCTGGTCATAGGAAACGATTACCGCGGGCTCACCATGGAAGCCTTCAACGCCGACAAACCCTGGGCATCTGCCGACGACTCCTCGAAGCTCCTGGCGCGCGGACTTATCGCGAGCGTCGTGATTGCCTTCCTGCTGTTTGCGTGGCTGATGAACATCCTGGATGCCTACAAGTCGCGAAAGCAGTACCTGAAAACCGGGACTGTGCAAGGGTTTGTCGAGTACGTGAAAGACCTCTGGGAACGCTCCTACGTTTGGATTCTCATCGCTCCTTCGATGGTGCTCATCGCGTTTTTCACAGTGATTCCCTTCGTCTACACCTTTCTCTGTTCCTTCACCAACTGGACCTATAAGATTTACCTCATACAGATGTTGGTTTCGTGGAAAGGCATCGCCGAGTACCTTACGGTTTTTGCCGAGCCAGCGTGGTTGAGCGTGTTTTTTCAAGTCTTTGGCTGGACCATTATCTGGGCCCTTGCAAGCTCGGTAACGGTTTATGTTCTCGGCTTCGCCCATGCCTTGGTGATTGAGTCGCCTTTGGTGCGGGGCAAAAAGTTTTGGCGGACCATCTTAATCATTCCGTGGGCTTTCCCTGCCTTGGTTTCGCTCTTGGCCTTCCGCAATGTGTTCGACAAAGACGGCCTGATGAACCAAATTCTCTTGGCCACAGGGATGATGAAACCCCTCTCCGACCTCCTCTACGGCATAGGGCTGGAAGGGAAACCTGACGACATCATCTTTTGGTTCGACCCGCCCTACAACGCCAACCTCGCGAAGTTTGTGGCCATCATGGTGAACCTTTGGGTGGGAGCACCCTATTTCATGATGCTCATGACCGGCATCATGTCGACCATTCCGGCCGACCGCTATGAGGCTGCCATGATCGACGGAGCCAGTGCCTTCCAGAAGTTCCGCTACATTTCCCTTCCGCTGGTGGTCACCGCAACCATTCCTGCGATGGTGATGACGGTCACGTTCAACTTCAACAACTTCGGGGCGCTCTATTTCCTCACCGGAGGTGGGCCCGCGTGGCTTTTGGAAAACTTACCCGATGCGCTTCGCACCTGGACTAACTCCATGCCGGGGCAAACCGACATCCTGATGACGTGGGTGTACAAAATTTCGTTTAATGCGAACTCTCAGCTCTACAACAAGGCAGCGGTCTATACCGTGTTTATCTTCCTTATTTTGGGGATCTTCTCGGTGGTCAACATGCGCCTGACCAAAGCCTTTGACGAGGAAGGGGAGGAATAAGCCATGACAAAGACAACCCGCCGCCTGATGCCAGGCACCCGCAACGTTTTGGCGTCGATACTCCTTTACAGCTGGCTGATCCTCTTCTGCCTCATCACCCTGATTCCCCTCCTATGGATGGTTTGGGCCTCCCTCTCGAAGGGCAAGCTCGTCACCGGCGTGTCGCTGATACCGAACTTGTCCAGCTTTTCCTGGGAACACTACGAATACCTTTTCACCTACAGCAGTACCCAAAAAGCGGGGGCCATTTCCGACTTTGTAGCTGCCTTTGGCCGCACCCTCACGGTGGCGCTTTTGAACACCGTGGTGGTATTGACCCTCAGCGTGATGTTTGGGTACGCCGTTTCCCGCTTCCGATTTCGGGGCAAGAAGTTGATCATGTACACGTTGCTGATTCTTCAGTTGTTTCCCGCCTTTATGGGAATGGTGGCCATCATGGTGATTTTCCGCGATTTCGGCTGGTTGCGGAACGCCAACTATTTCGTGCTGGTGTATGCAGCGGGAATGATTCCTCTCAACGTGTTCATGTTCCGGGGTTTCATGGCCTCGATTCCGTTGTCGCTCGATGAGGCCGCGATGATAGACGGAGCTTCCCGCACCACAACTTTTATCAGGATTCTGTTGCCCGTTACCCTTCCCATCATCGGCTTCATGGCCGTCAATGCCTTCATGGCGCCTTGGATGGACTTCATGCTGCCTAGTGTGTTTCTCGACAAGAAGAGCGAGACTTTGGCCGTGCTGTTGTACCGCTGGACCGATAAGTTCACGACCTTAACCTACAGCCCCCTTAACTTCATGGCCGGTGGCCTCATTGTGGGTATACCGATCATGTTGGTGCAATTTTACATGCAGCGCTTTGTGGTCTACGGCCTCACCGCCGGCGCCGACAAGGGTTGATGCCCCATCGATGGGTGATGACGCAAGGCCTTTGGGGCCAGTGAAAACCCGGTGGCTCCTGACCTTGATCAAGGCTCAGGTGCAAAATATGGCCGCTGAAGACATGGGCGGCTCACCTTGGGTGCTGTTTTGCGGGCTTATTTTAGTCACCGCCCTTCTCACTGCGTTTCCGTTTGTGAACGATAAGCAGCGAACCGCTATCGAGTCGACCAATCCTGCGCTTTATCCCGGCATCATGGAAGTGTTTCAGGAGGTTGCACAGGCAAACTGGAGCCTCAAGGTGGAAGAGGGTCGGCTTGTCGCCGGAAAAGAGGTGCCGCCTCAGACTCGCTTCGGCGACTGGTTGGTTGTGGTGGAGCCGGCCGGAGGGTCGGGGGAGGTGCTCAGCGCCGCCTTTGGCTCCAATAGCGGCACCGCCCATCAAAAGATAGCCTTCTTCGGCGCGAGCCATTTTGGCTTGCTCGACCAGTCTACAGGGCACCAGTTCGACGGCACTTACGAACTCTTGGGCTGGTTTGGCGCCGAAAGACTCGGGAAACTTAGCCCCCGAGAACTGACCAAGCGGTTTTTGTTTATGAGCGCCACAGCCGGTTTGCCTCAAATGCAGGCAGCGGTCTCGATGCTGATGTTGGTGCAAATGGTCTTCTTGGTCTTTGTGCTCGGCTTCCTCTTGTCACTTTCAAGGGTTCAGGTGCGTGGGCTGGCGGTGAACCGGTTGCGGGGAATAGGCTTCTCTTCGAGTTTGCGAACGGCTGCGGCGGTGGCTGTTGGTCCGGCCCTCCTGACTTGCGTGCTCCTATCACCCTTTCCGGGAGCGGGCTCCGTTAGTTGGGCGGCGTTCACCTTGGTCTACGCAGTGCGCCTTATTCTGGTGTACACCGCACGCTTCCCAAACAAGAAAAAGAAACCGAGCCTGGGAGAATAGCCCCCCAGTGCGTTAGTCGAGGCTCCACAACGTCACACTCATGGGGGGCAGAGTTATCGTGTTACCTGGCACTGGAGGATCGGAATCGGTAGAGGTGGCCAGCCAAAGTTCCACTTTCAGGGCTTTGCTCTCAGGCACGCTGAAGCTAACCGGTGCGGGCCCCAAGTTCGCCGTAACCAGGAGTGCCTGCTTCTCTCCACGTTGCCAAGCCACCAGCGCCCCCACGTTGAGCCCTTTCCAAAGTTTGGCCTCGGGAAGCGTGAATGAGCCGCCGGCCAGCACGGGGTGATCGCGTCGGAAACTTCCCCATTGGCGGTAAACGGCCAGAAGCGAGTTGGGATCGGTCAGTTGGTCGGCCCACGAGGGAGTGTCCTCGTTTTGACGGGTTTCCAGGTGCCCCGAGTCTGCCGCCCAAGTGGTGTTGTCGCCCAGCGGATTCGCGTCGCCCCACGGGAAAGCATCCCGCCGAGCTACGTCGGTATTCTGGTACTTACGTCCGCTCATGCCAAGCTCATCGCCATAGTAAATCCAGGGCATACCGGGAAGGGTGAACAGCAAGGCGGCCTGAAGCTTCGACCGGGCCACGGCAGCGGCTTTGGCCTCCAACACGGGCACGTTGTCGGTGGTGGCGGGCGCCCAGCCGGTCACTTTGGCGAGCCCGAGGCCGCTGATGTTAATGGTAAGATTGCGGTCGAGGTCGTGGTTGCCCAAAAATGGCGAGTTCACGTAGCCAGGAACTCCTGAGTAGATTCTTAAGTTTCGCAAAAGCTTAGTCGCGAGGTCGGCGTTGGCCGCTGAGGCCGAGAAACTGCGGTCGCTGGTGGTGTAGCGCACTAGCGGCGGGTTGTTCGGGTAATCAAACAGCGAGTCAAAGCCCCCGGCGTAGGCCTTGAGCGTTGAGGCATCGTAGGTGAGCACTTCTCCCAAGAAAAACACCTCGGGATTCACCGAGCGGGCAAAGTTTCTCAGTTTGACCCAGAAGGCTTTGTTGAGCGCCAGGGCTGACTGGATTGCTGGAATCTCGCCTGGGTCGAAAATGTGCTTAGCGGCATCGAAGCGAAAGCCATCGACCCCCCTCTCCAACCAAAAACGCACAAGGTTCTGTACTTCGTTTTGCACACCAAGGCTGTTGTGGTTGAGGTCGGGCATGGTTTCGGTGAAGGCGCTGAAATAGGAGCGCCCGGAAGCAGTGGGGTACCAGTGAGCATTCTCGGAATTGCCATAGGTGACTTCAGGACGCTTCCACACGTAATAGTCGCCGTATGGTCCTTCCGGCTGCGCCAAAAACTCCTGAAACCACGGATGTTTTGACGAGGTGTGATTGACCACTAGGTCGAGCAGGATGTGCATGCCGCGCTTGTGCGCCGCTGCCACCAGATGGTCGAAGTTCTCGAGAGTGCCAAGACGGGGGTCAATATCGAGGTAGTTGGTAACATCGTAGCCGTGGTAAGAGCTTGCCGGCTGTACCGGAGACAACCAGAGGGTTTGAACCCCCAGCTTATCGAGGGTGTCGAGCCGGTTCTGCAGGCCTTGCAAGTCGCCCCAGCCATCGCCGTCGGAATCGGCATAGGAATAGACGAGAACTTGGTAGGCCGGGCCGGTGGTCTGCATCCACCAGGGGTTGGCCCCGGCTTCGGGAGCCAGGAGCCCGAGAACGCCTCCCAGTAATGGCGCTATTGACCTTTTAGCGCTGTGAAAGGCCAAGCTAGTTCCGTATCTTCATGGCCGTCAACGGTTCGAGCGTGATGGGCGTGACCGCAAAGGTATTGAGAATCAAAAAATACCGCATGAGACCCCCTGAGGTCACAACCTTTGAACCGGTTTATCAATTGTGAAAAAGTGTATACCCGTCTATTCACTCCGTCAACTTCGGTTAGAATCAGAGGTGCTCGTATCCTCAAGGACAAGCCGTGAAAAATAGGTCGAACTCAGCCTACCAACCCCTTCTCCTCGAGTTTGCTGGTGCTGCAGCCCTACTGACCTTGGTTGTGTACCTGTGGTTCCTGTTGTCCGAAAGGGAACTGCAGAACCTTCGGAGTAAGGTTAACCTAGAAGCCAGTTATCTAACGGTACAAATCGAGGCCGACTTCCGCAGCCGGTTACCCGTGCTGCAGAGGTTGTCCCGAACCAACTTTGAAGCTGAGGCCACCACCTACCTCAACGACATGCCCGGCATTCCGGTGCTCGGCTGGATTGATTTTAACGGCCTTGTGCGCCAAGTGGTTCCCCCCAAGGGATACCAGAACGCTTTGGGTCTCGACCCCAGTATTGAGAACAGCCGGCGCAAGGCCTTTGAACGGGCTGAAAAAACCCTGTTGCCGGCCATGACTGAGCCGTTGAATCTGGTTGAGGGAGGTCGAGGAACTCTGATGTACCTACCGCGGAACCAAGCCGGCGAACTTCCGGGTTTTGTGTTGGCCGTGTTCCGCTTTGATGCTTGGCTTGATTTTGTATTTGCTGCCCGGTCGCCTGGTCCGTTCACCGACGACTTCCAGATTTCAGTGGCTTGGGGCGGATTGCCAATTTATGAAAATAAGGGCTTTCTCGGATTGTCTGCCCAAAAAATCGAAGGTAAATCCAAGGTGAGAGTACTCGACCAAACCTGGGACCTTAGTTTACGACCGACGAAGGCTTTCGTCAGCCGCGGGAAAACCCTGCTTCCTGAAGTTGTCGCTTTCTCAGGGGCGTTGGTCTCGCTGTTGCTGGTTTTTGTCGTTCGGTTATTCCGGCGGGCCTCTACCGAAGTGGAGTTGCGAAACCATCTGGAATCGGATTTCCTTAGCAGTGCGCCGCACGTGAAGGTGCTGCTCGACTCCACGGGCGAGGCCATTTACGGAATGTCTCTGGACGGCTGTTGCACCTTTGCCAACCCGGCCTGTGCGCGGCTATTGGGGTATGCCAGCGCATCGGAACTCATTGGCCAACACATGCACGAACTGATTCACCACCACAACGAGGCAGGAGAAGTTATCCCCGTTGAAGACTGCAGAATCTATCAAGTCTTCACCCAAGCGGAAGCCACCCATGCAGACAACGAGGTGTTCTGGAAGGCGGATGGAACCGCGTTCCCCGTGGAGTATCGGTCGTATCCCCAGCTTGATAACGGAGTTACTATCGGTGCCGTCGTGACCTTTGCCGACATAACCGCGCGCCGGGCCTCCGAGAAAGAGCACCTCGAGCTTGAACAGCGCCTTCAAAAGTTGAACGAGAGCCTTGAGGAGCGTGTGCAGGAACGGACGGCTGAACTCAGCGAGGCCCTCGAAGTGGTGCAACTCACCAGGGGATCGCTCGTTCAGCAGGAAAAAATGGCCTCTTTGGGGCGGTTGGCGGCGGGAATCGCGCACGAGATCAACAATCCCACGGGCTATATTCTGTCGAACATGGCAACGCTAGGGGAATACTTCAGCTACATGTCCGAGTTGTCTAAGGCGGCGGTTAACCTGCAACATTCCCTCAATGCCGATCCGCAGGCGCTGATCGAAGCCGCCCGGCTCTTCGAGGAGGCCTTGAGCAAGGACGACCTCGACTATATTCTAGGGGACGCTACGCAATTGCTATCGGATTCCAACAAAGGGGCAATTCGCATCCGCGACATCGTGCAGGGTTTGCGGTCCTTTGCCCATGGGGAAAACTCCGAACCGGTGATGAGCGATCTCAACGAGATTGTCCAGGAGTCGTTGAAGATCGTCAACAACAAGCTCAAATACCATTGCACACTGGATGTTCAACTGGGAGTTCTGCGACCTTTCATGGCCCAATCGGGGCGACTGGAACAGGTGGTGATCAACTTGCTCACCAACGCTGCCGACGCCATACCCACCAGGGGCACCATAATCGTCAAGACTTGGGCTGAGCCCAGCAGCGTGTGCCTTTCTGTCACCGATGACGGCCAGGGAATGCCTCCTGAGCTGGTCAAACGGGTGTTTGAACCTTTCTTTACCACAAAGGATGTCGGGAAAGGAACTGGCCTCGGCCTCTCGATCTCGATGGGCATCATTGAAGATCACCGCGGTACCATCGACCTCAACTCAGCCGTCGGGCGGGGTACCACCTTTACCGTTAAACTACCCGCTTAAGGGGCTAGCTCCTTAAGTTGACTTTTTGGGTTAGATTGGAGACCGAGGTAACCATGCAGGAACTGATCAATATCATGGCCCGGTTGAGGTCTCCCGACGGATGCCCTTGGGACCGCGAACAAACCCACGAAAGTCTGCTTCAGTACCTCTTGGAGGAGTCGGCGGAAGTTTTTGAAGCCAGCCGGTCGGGCCAAATGGATCACCTGAAGGACGAACTGGGAGATATTCTGCTCCAAGTGGTCTTCCATGCGCAGATCGCTCAGGAAAATGGACAATTTGCGATAGACGATGTGGTGCGGGCTATCTGCGACAAGCTAATCCGCAGGCATCCCCACGTGTTCGCAAACACTTCGGCAGAAACCTCCGAAGCCGTCAAACAGCAATGGGAAGTCATCAAGGCGGCAGAAAGGGCCGGTAAAACCGTCCCAACGCCTTTAGATGAGCACGGGTTCGCCGACTTGTTGTCTGTTCTCGACCGCTGGGGCCATAAACGGGGTTTTGACGCGGTCGAGGTGCTGAGGCGGTCGAGGTCTACAACTCAACCAAAGAGTTGACCTACGAGAGCTATCATCCCCTCTTGGTCGCGTTGATGGGCCGTTTCCCGCACCGAGTGCATGGCCCAAAGGGGGATCCCCACATCGGCTCCGGCAATCCCCGACGCAGCAGTTGCTAGCGGACCAACGGTACTACCAGGAACCAGGCTGGATTTCATCACAAAGTTTTGTAGCGTGACCCCGGCTTTGGTCGCTGCTTCGCGGACCAAGGCTTCGCTGGCGCCATTGGTGGCATAACTAAAGCGAGCACTCGACTTGAGCACCGGGCCACCTCCGAGTTGGGGGGCATAGGATTTGTCGTGCATGCCAGCCCAATTGGGGTGTTGCCCGTGGGCGGCGTCCACACTCAAAAGAAAGCTCGCGGCCTTCGCCCGGAAGGTGTCTTCCCGATTTCCGCCCCTCGCCAGCGTGATACGCTCGACCAGGTCGGTTACGAGCACCGAATCGGCCCCGGTTTGCGTGCGAGAACCGATTTCTTCGTGGTCGAAAAAGACTGCCACCCGGGTTGTCCGCGCCGGTTTCGAGAGGCCTAACAGAGCCTCGGCCACCGCATGGCATCCGGCCAAATTGTCGACGCGAGGAGCCAGATAAAGGCCGTCGGTACCTAGCACCGAAGGAGGTTCTGCGTCGACGGCAAAAAGTTCTCCCGAGACGAAGTCCCGGGCCGCAAAGCCGTATTCAGAGGCAAGCCAGCTTTGCAGGTCAGGATGAGCTCCCAACGCGGCCACCAGACAGAGGTGTTCCTGAAGATCGTAGGCGAACCCTTTGTTGACCTCACGGTTGTAATGGATGGCCAAGTTTGGGAACATTCCCAGCGCCGGTGTGCGGACCAGCAACTCGGCCAGCCCCCCCTGAAAGCGGACAAAGATTCGCCCGGCAACGGCCAAGGGGCGGTCGAACCAGGTGGCATGAATAGGCCCGCCGTACACTTCCGTGCCAATGCGGAGCAAGCCTGGGGCCACAACGCTCTGGCCCGCCAACTTCAGCTTCCAACCCGGGCTGTCGGTGTGGGCCGCCGCCAGTCGAAACCCGGCGTGCGGTTCATCACCCACCACCCAAGCAGCCAGTGCTCCCGAGCCACGACGCAAAAATACTTTGTCGCCGGGCCCGAAAGACCAGGTATCGGATTCCGCCAGTTCACGGTACCCAGCCGCCCTGAAGGCCAGCGCCAAAGTTTGGGTGGTGTGGAACGGGGTCAAACATTCTTGAAGGAAGGGCAGAAGATTCATGGGGCCACCTTGGGAAACGAGGTTCTGAGGACTTGCGCCATGCTCTGATTCCACACGGCCGGATCTTCAGTTTTCATCCCTGCAGGAGGAGTCCAGACATTGCCGAACAGGTCCGGATGTGCCGCCGCGGCCTCGCTGACGGCAGGCCCTGTGTCGCCCCAAGCCAGCCAGAACACACTGCCGGCCGAGGTGACAACCCTATAGTGGCTCGACAACCACGGGAGGACATCCCGGTTCCAGTGAATCGGAAGAGACTGAGCTGTCAACGGGTGTGAGCTGTCTGGTACCAAAGCCACAATAACCAGAGGAATGACCGTACCGTTAGCAATGGCCGCCGTTGGGACCTGATCCCAGACAAGGTCGGACTGACCGGTGAGAACCATCAGTGGCCAAGAGTGCGAAAGGTCGCGGTCGTAGTCCGGGGGCAACAGGATCCGAAGGTTTTGAGATGCCAGAGCGGGAATCAGGGAAGCGTCAATGGAATGGATCCGCGGGCTCGTCGAAGAAGGGAAGCAGCTTAGAGGTGCCACTCCCGAAGTCACATCGGGGTGAAATACGTCGGACAAAATGCTAGCCTTTGGATGCGCGGGAGAGGCTACAAACTGATACTTTACCCCAGCAGGTTTAGGAATCACGAACGTGCGGAAGAACAGACGAGTGGCCTCCCAACGCAGAAGGGGCAAGGGTGCCGGACAAAAAGAAGCGGCCAGCCACACCTGGTCTAGACTGTCGGTAGCATCGTAGTAAACGAACGTCAGGCGGTTACCTTCTACCAGCGGTATGGGCGTCTCGGTCGAGTCCAGCCAATCTTTCCAGACGACCACCAAGCTCGTGAACTCGTTAAAGCTTTTTCCGGCTGCGAGTTTTGTCAGCTCAGCCAAGCGTGGATCCACCCCATCGGGGGCAACGTCTTGAACACGGTCGGTATAAGTCGGTTGTGAAGGGCCACAAGAAGTCTCGAGGAGGGAAAAGAAAAAGACTGCCAGCCCAACGAGGCGCATGCGTTTGACGGTAGCTCGGAACAGGGGTCTTGTCAAAGGCCCGAAAAACAGGAAAATAGCGGCCATGGAAACTACCTTCTGCCTGATCAAGCCCGATGGCGTACGCCGAGGGCTGTTGGGCGAGATTCTCTCGAGGTTCGAACGGATGGGCCTCAAAATCATAGCGCTTAAGATGGTGACTCCGTCTCAAGAAATGGCTGGTCAGCACTACACCTACGAGGATATCGCCGTGCGGCACGGCGAGCCCGTGCGCAACGCTTTGATCGAGTTCATCATTTCGGGCCCGGTGGTAGTTTTTGCCGTGGAAGGTGTTTCCGCCATCGAGAATGTGCGCAAGCTCTGCGGTGCCACTGAACCCCTGAAGTCGGCTCCGGGTACCATCCGCGGTGACTACGCTCACCACACTTTTGCCGCCACCAAGCCCTTGGGGTTAGCGGTTCGCAATTTGATCCATGCCTCAGCCGATTCCAAAGACGCCGAACGCGAATTGGCCCTGTGGTTCACAAGCTCTGACTACCAGATTTACCGCACCAACGACCAGAACGAGCACTTTCTCAACTAACCGGGTTCGTTATCGACGATGGCCTCGGCCAGTTGATGGGCCCAGGGGTCGGCGTCGCGGACGCGAAGGCCGATCAGTGTATCCATCTTTAAGCTGGGAATCAGCCGGACACCACCGCAGTTCTTCAGTCGGTTCTCGAGGATGTCCACGGCCCAGTGCGGAGTCGGGTACCGGGACGCTCCGGTGCCGAAAGCCGCAAAAGGCATCCCCGTCAGGTCGAAGTCGCGCAGAACCCTTTCGGGTTTGTCCCAAGCCGGGTGCAGGTCACCGGCGCCGTACGTCGGGCTTCCAAAGATCAATGCTCTCCATTCGTGGAGCAAGGTCAATTCGACGTCCTTGATGTTTCTGAGTTCCACCGCAAATGGGTATTTTCCCAGCACTTCACTCAGACGCTGTGCGAGGGTTTCTGTGCCTCCATTCTTGCTTGCCCAAGCGATGAGGACAGGTTTCCTTGCTGGTGTTTTCATCGAAGTGCCACTGCCAGGGTCACAGCCGCCAAAGTGCTCAATATCACCAACGCCCAGCCGCTCGCCTTCGTTGGCTCATGGGGTGATCTCTGCTCTTGGGTCCAAACTGGGGAGCTTCCGGGCCTGGTGGGGTAATGCTGTTCTAGAATTCTGTCTATGGACAAAAGGATGGCACCCGGGTGCACCCGACTTTTGGATTCCATGAGTTGTTCGTACCAAGAGAAAGTGAGCGCCCACAATTTGCCGAACCGGCCAGGGAGGTGCAACTGACGGCTAATTGTCCCCAGACTCACAAAAACCAGCCCAGCCATGGTGAGCCCGTTCTTCCAGCCTCCCAGCAAGGCACCCTCGGTGAGCGGAAAGTTTCCCAGCATGATGAGGACTTTGCCGAAAGGTGCCAAAGCATGAAACACAACCACTGTCCCGGCAAGCAGAAGAAAGTAACTGAAGCTGATGCGTTTTCCCGCCAGCGTCGCCAGAACACCCCCGAACAACATCACAGCTGCGCGGGTTTCCCAGCGGGGAGCTAGCACCAGCACACCGAGAAGCGCTAGACCCCAGAGGAAGCGTGGTGTCGGGTGCAAAAGTGCATCCAGCCGGTCAGGGTGCTTCGAGTTACGAGCTTTGGCCAAGCTTCACCCTCCTGAGCCATCGCGAATGCCTCTTGAGGGTTTCGGCTCCCCAGCCGATCCCTAGACCGCTGAGGGTTCCCAGCCCGAGAAACCACGGGGCGATGATCCCCGAAGCCGGACCAAAGATCAAAACCATGGAGAGGCCAACTTGCACGGTGTTGCTGGCCATCGACCCCGCAAGGCTCAGGCCTATGAGCGAGATCCACCCTCGCGGAATCAACCGGAAGGCCATGTACATCACCACAAAACTCGCCAAACTTCCCGAGCTCGAGAGTAGAAACGCTTGACTGGCTAAAGTCCCGTTCACGATGCCTTGGCCAATAACCTTGAGCAGGAGCAACAGGAGCAGTTCAGGAAAGGTGAAAAAATCAAGAGCCAACAGGATTGGCAGGTTCGCCAGGCCCAGGCGGAACCAAGGCGGAGTGGGAAACAAATACTCCAAGGTGGCAAAAAATAGACTTAAAGCCCCAAAGAAGGCCACAAGGGGGAGGCGTGCCTGCGCCATTTTTTTAGAAGACCCCGGCATCGATGCTCGCCTCGGCCGATCCGCCAGAGATGCGTACGAAGACGTGGTTGGGTAGGCAAGCTAGCCACTGGCCGCCCTGGCGGATAGTTCCCATGGCCAGACACACTTTATTGGCACACGGAGAGACCTCCACGTGCACGGCCCTGCCTTCCACATGAACGAGCGTCGTCCCGAGTGGCCCCACGGCTTTAATCTCCTGGTCGGTATCGAGAGGGTAGGTGTAGAGGCCTCCGTCGGTTTGAACTTCCAAGCGAAGCGGCGCATTGGTTGGTGCGAGAGCCGCCCAAGCGGAGCCCGCCGTAAGCACGAGGCTCAGCAACAGAAACACAATGTCGAAAGGTTTCATCCGAAGCTCCGTTTGTACCACGTCCTTGAAGAAAAGGCCATCGAAGGGTAGGTTGAATGATGACTACTTGGAACTTGGAGCGGCTCTTGCCGCTGATGCTCGACAGCGGGCGCATTGCCCTGTCGTATTTTGACTCTCCGGTGCGTGAATATAAAGCCGACGACTCCATCGTCACCCTCGCCGACAAATCCATCGAGGCATTTCTGACCGATCAACTTCAACAGGTCGAACAGGGTGTCTACCTGCTCGGGGAAGAAACGATCGCTCAACAGACCGAAGACTACCTAGCGCAAGCGTTCCGGAAAAAAGCTTGGATCATCGACCCTATTGACGGCACAGCCCCGTTTGCCAATGCCCTGCCCAACTGGGGGGTGTCGGTAGGGTTTATGGAAGCCGGAGTCTTAAAGGAAGGCGCGGTGTTTCTGGCGGCCCTCGGCGAGCTCTACTACACCAAAGGACCGAAGACCTACCGTGAAAAGCTAGGCTGCGACCCAGACCTGTGGCGGGCCAAACTGGGTTCGCCCCACGAATTGCAATCAACCCGACACAGAGATCTTCCCCGCGGTTGCATGATTTCCATTAGCCAGCAACTCGCTCGAGAAGGCAATTACCGACTCCCTTTCTACGTCCAGGTTACCGGCAGTTCTGTTTTCAATATGGTGAGGTTGGCGGCGGGAAGCTACGGTGCAGTCATCACGAGGGCCCGCATTTGGGACTTTGCAGCCTGCCTGCCGATGCTGAAAAACCTGGGATGGACCTTGGAGTTTCACGGGGGTGGCTCCATGAACCTCGAGATGGACAGCCGGAACATACTTCTCGAACCCGGTGCCGACCGTTGGAACAGCATCGACAACATCATCATGGCCCCCAGCCCTGAGGCTGCTCAGGTCATTCGAAACCTGACTTCTTTCTAGCGCTTGTCAGGTCTCTCGAAGCCTTTCCAGGATATGTTGCACATCGCTCAACCGGAAAGGTTTGTCGAGGGTGTCATCGAACACGGCGAGCTCAGTTTCATCCGAATCCTTGTGGTCCGTATATCCACTCATAGCCACCAAACAACCCCGCGCCTCCCGCTTGCGCAGGGCCAGCGCGGTATCGCGTCCTCCCAGGCCACCGGGAATGGTCAGGTCTAGCAGAACAAGGAAGGGTTCTTCACCCAGCTCGCGGGCCTTGTCGAAAATCCGAAGAGCCTCTTCTCCCTCACTGGCGACTTTCACCTGCAACCCTAACACCTCCAGCAACGAACCCACGGCATCTCGGAGGTCTTCGTTGTCGTCCATCACCAGGGCCCAGCCTTCATGCCGACCAAGAACCTGTTTTTCTTCGACCGCAGTCACCTCGGCGCCAGCCGTAGCCGGCAAGATCAGTGAAAACATGCAGCCTCCACCCTCAGTTGTCTCAAGCTCAATCCGACCATGATGCTGTTTGGCAATCGACAAGGTCGAGGCGAGCCCGAGGCCTGTCCCTGTTTTTTTGGTGGTGAAGAAAGGATCAAAAATTTTCTTGCGCAGCTCGTCAGGGATCCCAGAACCGTGATCGACGACGTGAATGGCCAGAAAGCGGCCCTCGGCGGTGAGGTTCTCGGCTCTGAGCTCCACCCTGCCCCCGGGTGGCGAGGCCTGCTTCGCGTTGATCAACAGGTTGTCAACCGCTTGCGCAATCTGCATGGCGTCGCACTCACACGGCCAGAGCTCCGGTGCAATCGAGACAGACAACCCAACGTCGGATCCACTGAAGGCAAACTCCGCCCAATCGCGCAAAAAGGGTCCTAGGAGGTGTTGCTCCCGCTGGGTAATCCCGCCTTTGGAAAAAGTGAGCAGTTGCCTAGTGAGACCCTTGGCTCTCTGGAACACCTGCCCGGCTTTGTCGAGGCGCTCAATGGCCTGGGTAGTGTTGCCGGTTGTCAGGAGCATCCGGGCCAATTCCAGGTTACCGGAAAGCCCAGCCAGCAGGTTGTTGAAATCATGGGCCAAGCCACCAGCCAAGACGCCGATGGAATCCAGACGCTCGCTGTGAAGCAATCGATCAGTCCACTGTTTTGTGTCGGTGACATCTCGGGAGATCACCTGCACGCTATCCACTTTACCCGAACTGTTCACCAAGGGGAGAGCTGTCGAGTTGTAGACTTTTTCTCCCTCGGGCCGGTCGAACCTCAGTTCGATCACCACACTTTTTTTGGTTCTGACCACCTCATCGATTTGCCGCTTCATCTGGGCACCGCGTTCAGCACCAAAAATAGTTTCTACTGGCTTTCCGACTGCATCACTCAGTTGATCAAGCGACTTCCGTGAAAGGGAGTTTTGGAGGACCAAATGCCCGTCCAAGCTAAATATCATGTTCAGCGTGCCCGAGTTTTCAAAAATATTGGTGTAACGTTCCTCCGACTCCCGCAGGGCCCTTTGGTACTCAAGGCGGTCTCGGAGGTCTCGCGCAACAGCCAATATCCTCGGCTGACCACGAATCTCTACGAAGCGCACATTCACTTCCGTAGGTATCAATGTTCCATTTCGAGCCAGGAGGACTAACTCGGTCAGCAGTTGACCCCGCGAACGCAGTGACTCGAGCAAAGCCCTCAGTTTCGGGGCATCGGCCGGCTGATAGACTTCCGAAAAACTGTGACCTTCGAGGTTACCGGGTAGATAGCCGAGGAGTGTGCTTGCGGTGAGATTTAAAGAAAGGATCGTTCCCTCTCCGTCGAGAAGGAACACCGAGTCGGCCGCCTGCTGGAACAAGGTGTCAAGCAATTCATTCGATTCTTCGAGCCGCGCCTCGGCTTCAAATACTGTGGTGACATCCATGGCGATGGCGAGCAGGCATTCGACGCGGTCAACCTCCAACAGCCTGGCCGACAACACCATCTGCCTTGGTGATCCATCCTTGGCCTTGAGCGTCACCTTTACATTTTTGGCCGAGCCTCCGTTGCTCAGGAGTTTGTTGGTCGCTTCCAGCTCCTGGGGGTGGGCCCAAAGTTCCTGGGCCATGTTGGGTGTTCCGATAATGTCTTCCGGTGCATAGCCCAAAGAGTCTGTGAAGCCCGCGTTGATGGCCATCACCAGGCCATCGAGGCTAGTGAGAAGAACTGCCTCCGGCGTGAGGTCAAAGAACATGCGCGCCAGACGCTCCTGGGTGTCTAGGGCGCGATTCTTGGTTTGCAGCCTTACGGCTGCCTGAAGGGTACCGAGAACCGCTTCTCCGTCGCTCTCGGGGCTGTAGAACACCACAGGAATGCCTAAGGAATCTACAACGGGTTCTTTTTTCCCCCACGGCAGTAGCAGGGCTGCAAAGGTTGCGCTCCGAAAAGCCTCCAAAGCCGCTTTCAAAGAAGGCACCCTCCGGACGTTCCACCCCAGTCTACCGAGCTCGGGATTAAGCTTCTGGGGCATGAGCTCTGGTTCTTCCAGAAGGAGCAAAGCTGGAATCTGCGAAGGGTCCATTTTCGGAAAACTAGCACTCTTTGTTTACCTGAAGCAACAGGTGTCTGGGAAAACAGGTATATTGAAAAGAGTCGAGGGAGGAGCGTCATGAAGAGCTTTCTTTTTCTGTTCATTGCTGTCAGTTGCGTGCTGGCCCTACCGGCCGAAACCCGATCCGAATCGACCGCCAAACAGTGGACCATCGACTGGGCTGCCGATGGCGTATTGGTGAAGACGGGCTTTGAGACCGACGGTACGCAGAATCTGGCCGTTCTGGCGCGTGGCGGGTACTTTCCCGTGCAGTTGACCGCCAAAGCCGGTGTGAAGTCAATCTTGCGCGTCTATACCAACAAGACCAACGATTGCTCGCGCGTGTTCCTCCTGCCAGATCTTAAGGTCCAAACGGTACTTCCGCCCAAAGGCTTCAAAGAGTTTGCTATTCCGTCCATGAAGAAGGGGCAAACTCTGTTCGGAGTTTGCGGAATGGGGATGTACACGTTTGAAATCCTGTTCACCTGATGGGCGAACTCATTTTTCGGGTGAAAGGCATGCACTGTGCTGCCTGCCCGGCCCTCATTGAAGAGCTACTCTCCCAAGATGCGGCCGTGACGAGGGTAAACGCCAGTCTCCGGGAGGCCCAGGTAACGGTTCAGCTGTTGGCCGAGCCTGAAGGCGAAGAGCGAAGCCGGTGGAACCAAATCCTTGAGCCCCACGGTTATCTTTTGCTGGCTCACGGTGGCTCGGAAGGTCGGCTTGGCAGAGAATACTGGATAGGAGCCGGGAGCGGTCTTTTTTTTCTGATGGCCTTCGCGGCCCTGCAGGCCACGGGGTTCGTTTCCCTGTTTTCTTTCGATACTCTGGAAGCACCGGGTGCTTTGCTCTTGGGCGTTCTAGCCTCGCTTTCGAGTTGCTTCGCGCTGGTGGGCGGAGTGCTGCTGACCTTTACGGCTGCTGTGGGCCGCCGGAACCCCAAGGTTCTCCCGGCGGCTCTTGTAGCGTTCCACTTGTCGCGGCTGTTGACCTTCCTTCTGCTCGGCGGGGTCTTGGGGGGCCTCGGTAGTGCCCTCACTCTGGATCAGAGCGTGTTCAACGTGCTGTTTGCCCTTGCAGCGCTCACCATGATACTTCTGGGCCTCAACCTGCTCGGCGTACTCCCCAGTTGGGGGGGGAAACGCGAAAAGACCACCGGGCTCTCGCGGCGTTTTGCTTCGATGGGAACGGTGGGAGGAGGAATCCTTTTGGGTGTGGCCACTTTCTTTTTGCCCTGTGGCTTTACCCAGACGGTTCAGTTTCAAGCCTTGGCGGCGGGCGGGTTCTGGAATGGCGGCCTGCTGATGGGTGCCTTTGCGCTGGGGACCCTGCCGGTCTTGGTGCTCGTCAGTTTTGCAGTGCTCGCTGGACTCGGAAGCCGAGTCCGCGCCGGGTTACTTGCCGGTAGCGGGGTGGTCGTTCTGGGTCTGGGACTTTTCCAACTTCAAAGTGTTCTCGTGCTTCTCCGATGGATCAAACCCTTGCTTGCCTTTTAAGTAAATCTATTTTAACTTATTCCCTACGGGGGTAGGGTATGGTCAAAATGGAATCCCTGAACATTCAGGGCATGACCTGTGCGGCGTGCGTGCGCGCCGTCGAGAGGGCTGTCGGCAAAGTTTCGGGCGTTCAGAGCGTGGCGGTCAACTTCGCCACCGAAAAGGCACAGGTGACCTTCGAGCCCAGTATGGTGCGCCTTTCCGACATCAAGTTGGCCGTTGCCAACGCCGGCTATAAGGCCCTCACCGAGGGTGGCTTGGGTACCGATGAGCATCAGAAACGCAAAGACCACGAAGTTCGCGTTTGGTGGCTTAAGTTTGCCCTGTCTGCGGTCTTTGCCCTCCCCTTGCTCTACCTGGCCATGGGAGGCATGCTCGGACTCCCTCTCCCCGCCGCCTTGAACCCCATGCAGTTTCCCCTGCGCTACGCCTTGCTCGAACTTTTGCTGGTACTGCCTGTGTTGGGGGCAGGGTATCAATTCTATACCTTGGGCGGGCCTGCCCTCTTTCGGCTGAATCCGAACATGGACTCTCTGGTTGCGCTCGGTACGGGTGCCGCCGTGTTGTGGAGCGGTTTTGCTACCCTGCGCATCGCTCTGGGCGACTTCCGGCTTGTGAACGACCTTTACTTCGAAACCGCTGGGGTCATCATCACCCTGATTCTTTTGGGAAAGTCGCTTGAGGCTGTGACCAAGGGGAAAACCTCGGCTGCCATCAAGGCACTGATGGGGCTTACACCCAAAACAGCTACCCTGTTGCTTGGTGGCATCGAACGTGACATCGAAGTCGGCGACGTGGAAGTGGGCGACCAGTTGGTGGTCCGTCCTGGCGAAAAAATCCCCGTCGACAGTGTTGTGCTCGAAGGAAACAGTGCCGTTGATGAAGCCGTGCTCACCGGTGAGAGCCTCCCCGTCGACAAAACAGTCGGCGATCCAGTATTTGGTGCCACGCTCAACAAAAACGGCCGTTTGGTTGTGCGGGCCACCAAAGTGGGAAAAGACACCGCCCTGGCGCAGATCATCCACTTAGTAGAAGAAGCTCAGGGCTCGAAGGCGCCCATCGCCAACTTGGCAGATCAGGTTTCGGGAGTCTTTGTGCCCGTGGTGTTCGCCATCGCCCTGTTTGCTGGGCTTGCGTGGTTGATTTCGGGTCAGAGTGTGGCCTTCTCTCTGACCATCTTCATTGCAATTCTGGTGATTGCGTGCCCTTGTGCTCTGGGGCTGGCAACCCCCACTGCCATCATGGTGGGGACGGGAAAAGGCGCCGAAACCGGAGTCCTCATTAAAAGTGGTGCAGCCCTCGAAATGGCCCACCTCGTCAAAACCGTCGTTTTTGATAAAACGGGGACATTGACGCAGGGAACTCCCGAAGTCACCAATGTCCTTGCTGCGCTGGGCATTGAAACTAAAGACTTGCTCGCTCTGGCTGCCGCCGCCGAAACCGGGTCGGAACACCCCTTGGGCCAGGCCTTGGTGAGGCGGGCACGAGCAGAATCGTTAGTGTTGAGACCCCTGAAGGCTTTCGAGGCGGTTCCTGGGCAGGGCCTTTCGGCAAAAGTTGGAACAAAAGAAGTCTTGGTCGGCTCGCGGCGCTTTCTCCTGAGTTTTGGCATCGAGGTTGGTGGCTTGGAAGCCGACGCCTCGGGCTTTGCGCAAGAAGGCAAAACACCCCTGTTTGTGGCTGCCGACGGCAAAGTTTTAGGTCTAATCGCTGTCGCCGACGTGGTAAAACCGGGCAGTGCCGCTGTGGTAGCCGAATTGAAGCGCATGGGAATCGAGGTGGTTATGATGACCGGCGATGCCCGAGCTACCGCCGAAGCAATTGCCGCGCCCTTGGGAATAACGCGTGTGTTGGCCGAAGTGCTTCCCGGTGACAAAGCCTCCGCAGTGAAGGCCCTCCAAGCCGGTGGCCGGAAAATCGCCATGGTGGGAGACGGCATCAATGACGCTCCTGCGCTCGCTCAAGCCGATGTCGGCATCGCCATTGGTACGGGAACCGACGTGGCGATGGAATCGGCCGACGTCGTGCTGATGCGCGACGATCTGGAAGGCGTGCTGACGGCCTTGCAGTTGAGCCGACGGACCATAGGTAACATTCGGCAGAACTTGTTTTGGGCCTTTGGCTACAATGTGCTCGGAATCCCCATCGCCGCCGGGGTGCTGTACCTGTTCGGTGGCCCCTTGCTGAATCCCGTGATTGCCGCTGCCGCCATGTCGATGAGTTCGGTGTCGGTGCTCCTCAACGCCCTGCGACTCAAACGTTTCCAACCCATAAGGAGAACACTATGAAAAAAATCGTCAGCATTGAAGGAATGACCTGCGCCCACTGCGTGGCCCACGTCACCAAAGCCCTCTCCGGGGTGGCCGGGGTTTCCAAGGTCAACGTCGACCTCAAGAAAGCCCGCGCTGAACTCGAAGCCGAGGGCGATCTCGACGCCCATCTGCGGGCCGCAGTCACTGAGGCCGGCTACGACGTCACTACCATCCAAACCTTGAGGGCCTGACATGAACGAGGTAAGGCATACCCATCGTGAAGACAAAACCAGGGCCGACCTGACCTTAAGGCTGAAAAAGGTTGAGGGACAGGTACGCGGGGTGTTGCGGATGGTCGAAGAAGACGCCTATTGCGACTTGGTGCTTCACCAAATCAGTGCTATCCAAGCAGCCCTGGACGCTGTGGGTAGCAATCTGTTGGAAAATCACCTGCGTACTTGTGTTGTTGAACGCCTTCAGGCTGGTGAAACCGAGGTGGTGGATGAACTTGTCGTTACTATTCGTGCCTTGAGGAAATAAGACAAAGGAGATCAAAATGAAAAGAACCTTGTTGTGGGCTTTTGGGGCCCTCGTTTTGGCACTGGGCTTAGGCTCGTGCGCCGAATCCGATGTTGTGGGCAAGGCGGCTGTGACCACCTATGACGTGCTGATCAAAGCCTTAGGGCCGAGGGTGACCTGGGCCGAGGCCGACCAGAGCTACGTGCTGGAATCTCCTTTGGGGGATAAGTTCCTCATGGCCAAAGACTTCAGCCGCGACAACGGAATGGCTTCGATGGGGGTCGCCGATGGTAAGGCCCCGGTTGCGAAAATGGAAAGCTCCGACTTGGAGCTTGAGTTCGACGCCTCCCCGTTTATCGCCGCTGGTTTAGACGCCTCCAAACTTCCTGTAGACGAGCAGGTACAGTACATGGTGGAAGACGGAAAGTTCATGATTCACTTTGACTGGGGCTCCACTCAATTCACCGCTATTCCGGTGCCGGCCACCACGGTGCAGGGGCAGGCTGTACAGAGCTTTGAGCAATTGGTCAGCACGTTCCGCGACCGGGTTGGCTACCACGAACAATTTGACCACTTTGGTCTGGCTTTAGGCGACGGCAACATGCTGGAGTGGGCCAAAGAGCTAGCGAGCAACGACAAGGACCTCGTGTTTGTGCTGAACCCCGAACCGCTGGTCAAGGCTGGGCTCGACCCTGCTAAACTGGCAGGATGGAAACTGAGCAAGGTGAAGGTAAAAGACGCTGGTGGGCAGACCTCTGAAGTTGAGAAGTTGCTCAGGCCGTTCAATCTCCCATGAAAGAAAAACCTAGAAACCTGACCATAGACGCCTACATTGCCTCCTGTTCCCCCACAGTGCAACCACTTTTGCAGGAGGTGCGGGAGCGTCTAGGCGAATGGATTCCCGGGGCCGAGGAACGTATCTCCTACGGGATGCCCACTTTCTTCCTCGGTGAGAACGTAGTTCATTTTGCTGCCTATGCGAAACACCTCGGGTTCTACCCCACCAGTAGTGCCATCGCGGCGTTTCAGGGCGAGTTCGGCTCCCGGAAATGGGCCGAGGGCTCGTTGCAGTTTCCCTTGAGCGAACCCATGCCTTGGGATTTGCTTGAACGAATGGTCAAGTTCCGCGTGGAAGAGGTTAAAGCCCGAGCCGTTGCAAAGCGTCAGGCAACTCACCAAAGTTCCTGATCACTGCATCAGGTTGCACCGGGACATTTTTGGGTTCGTCACCCTGCTCGTACCAAATGCACGGTATTCCTGCGTTACGGGCGCCTTGGATATCGCTACCAAGGCTGTTACCAATCATCACAAACTTCTTCGCCGACGTGTGTTTGGCAAAGACAACTTCAAAAATCTCTTTGCGTGGTTTGCCGATGCTCGAATCTCCTGACACCGTAACACTTTCAAAAAAAGACTCGAGTCCGCTTTTGTGCACTTTGCTCCACTGAAGTTCGGGGGCCCCGTTTGTCAGGATGGCTAAGCTATAGTGTTTGGAAAGTCTTTCGAGCACCCCGCGCACTTCCGGAAACGGATAATAGCGACGCCCCCGCAGATCGGCGAAGTCGTCCGAAATGGAGCGAGCAAGCTCAGGCTCGGGGAAGCCGTGCACCTTCAGAGCCCCGAGCCAGGCCTTCAAACGGTAGCTCTGGAGTGAACGACGAAGCTGACTCAGCGCCGGATGCAGACCACCGAAGTCTCCCCAGAGTGCTTCTTGGGCACTGATGCCCACTTGGGCACAGTAGTCGTAGCTGGGCAAGAGCTCAAACTCTTCTTGGCAGGTTTCACGGAAAGTCTTTCCAAAGGCAATGTCATCCACACCAAGAAACGCCGTGCAATAGCGCACCGTCTCGTCTGTCATGCGGTCTTGCAAAATGAGTGTGTCGTCCAAGTCGAAAATGAGCACAGTTTCATGGCCACTACGTTCCATGGACGGCATATTAGCGGTTAGAGGCGCGCGATGTCGATAGTCGCTTTAACTGTTCCCGGCTGTCCATTAAGGTCAATCGTGAGGTGAAAGGTCCCTTTGTAGGGAACATCAAACTCGATGTTCTGACCATCTTCCCAACCCCCTAAGCTCGCAAACTTACGTCCCACCTTGTAGTACTCGAAGTTTAGCGGGTCGATCAGCCTCACAAAGGCGGGAATATCCTTGTTCACCCGGATCGTGTCGCCCTTGCTGGCAGGTATTTTCCAATGCAGATAGTTCATAGCACCCCTCTTTTTGGTTCAGTTCAGAATCAGGTACACGGTGTCGCCAGCGGCCGGTTCAGTCCGGGGTGCACTAGCGGTTGCCAAATCGGCTTCGATCTTCTTAGTTCCTACTACAGTGATGATTCCCCGTGCCAGTACCGTTTCAGTTTTTCCCGAACTGCGCCGTACTTCGACGGACTGACCAACCGTGGCGCCGGCCGCCGTCAATGGCTCAATCGTCAGATGAAGTCCCGACCGGGAGAGCACGGCGCCTAGGAGCTTGAACTTGTCGGTCTGAAGAATCGTTTCTTTGGCCCCCGACTGGGTAAGTTTCTGGATGGCGTCCACAACTTCCTTGTAGCCGTCGTCGGTACGGAAGAGTTTTTCGGTGGAGGCCTGAGCGTCCTTCGGCGAGGCTGCGGTTCCCGCCTCTCCTCGCAAGTAAGAAGTGAACAAAAGCACATCTTTAAAGGCCTGTTGTCGCCCCTTTGCCATCTGATCCACGGGGCTGATGGCAGCCGCTGGAATCGGGCTGAGCTTTGCCACTAACGCATCGAAGGTCGCTGTGTAGTCCGGGAAGAACTGTTTTCCAGAGTCGCTGGTAAACGGTTGGAGGAATAGCGTCTTGGCGCTCCCGAAGTCCGCATTCTTGGGGTCCACGAGGGAAGCCAGCACTTGGTCTCGGCTCGCCTCGTAGAGCGCGGAAAGAGCCTTCCACTGGGCTTTTTCGGCAACCAGCACCTTCACTTGGCTCTCGAGGTCGGTGAGTTGCTTCTGAAGGTCGCTAACCTGTTGCTTGAGTATGCCTGATATCGACACCAGGTTGGCGTCGCTGCTCTCTGCTTTTGAGGTGAGCTCGGCCCATTGGGAGCGCAACAACGACAAGTCCTTTTCGCGGTCGGAAACAGTTGTGTTCAGGCTGGAAACCTCTCGCAGGCGTTGAGTCTCTGCAGCCTTCAGTTTATCGGCAAGTTGAGCCGCCGCCTTCTGGCTTTCCCAAGCCTGCACTAATGTAACGGCTGCATCCACCTCGGGAAGGTTAGCTAACGCCTTGCTCATCAATGCGGAACGTTCTTCTACTGGTGCTGTTCCGGCGCGTCGAACAGCAGCCTTGAAGGCCTCGTATTTGGGATCGGCGTCGGGTTTTTTTGCACTGTCAGCGAGTTGATTAACTGCACTTTCGAGGGCTACAGCCAGCACGAGGTCTGCCTGCGACCGTTGACGCACCACTTCCGTCATCGAAGCCGCTCCCGTTTTGAGCACCCCTTTGAGCAGGGCGACGGAGGCCTGAGCCTTGGCCACATCGCCACCTAAGAGGGCTGTACGCACGGAAGCGTACTGGGCATCGGTTTGGCGAAAGAACAAAGTCAGTTCGTCGCGCTCCTGCGACAGTTTGTCGAGGCTCGCCAACTGAATGCTGAATTGACCCCTTAGGTCTTTCTCCCGCGCCAGGTTTTGCTTGTCGTAATCGGCCTTGAGCTTGGCCGTTTCCGCCTGGGCGGAAGCCACCTTGGCTTGGAGGCTGTCCACCTCCTTAGTCCGTTGGTCAATCTCGGCCTGGGCGGATTTCTTGTAATTGTCCAACGCTTGCTTCAACTCGGCGGTCCTCTGCGACTCAAACTCGCTGAGCTTGGCAGAAATATCACTCTTACTGACCCCAAGGCCCAGCAACCTGGCCTTTTCGGCTTCGAGTTGTTTGGCAACGTCGGCTCTGAGCGCGCTTTCCTTGGCCTTTAACTGGCTATCAAAATTAGCTACCAAGAGGTTCTTTTCCTGGGAAAGTTTATCGAGGTTAGCCTGGATGCTCCCGATTTCGGCATTCTTGGCGTCGAGCTGGGCCTTCGAATCCTCAAGAACCTTGGCAAGCAGGGAACTTTCGGCGCCAAAGAGTTGAGTTGTCTTGATTTTTAGGCCATCTTGCCTGTTTGTGAAGTAGGCTTGGGCGCCAAACCAGGCTCCCACCACCAAGGCAACCGCCATTAGATTGATCACGACTGGAAAAAGTACACCCCGCTTAGCCGGTTGAAAGGCTTCCAAGACAGTGGCGGCCTGCATGTGTGCCGAAGAAGCCGCCGTTTCGATCTCGTTCAGGATCTCTGACTGTTCTTCCTCGGTGAAGGCTCCCGAGTGGAGTTCGGTTTCTAGGGTGGGAGCGGGCGTCTCGGCCATTTGTTTCACTATCGGCATTCAGGTCGGCTGTCTTCATGCCGATTCTTGCAGGGTGAGAGTCCGACTCAACATCCGCTGGAAGATTCTTCTCATCGTTCTTCCGCTCTTGGTCACAACGCTGCTCATTTCCGGCCTTGCTGCGGTGTTTTCGGCCGAAACTGGCATCACCAAAGTGGCTATCGACTTCTTAGGTTTCAAGGCAGAGGAGCTCAAGAAGAATGCCGATAACCAGTGGAGCCTGCTGCTTACCAGCAACCTGACTGGCAACGATAAATATGTGGAAGTAACCCGAGCCGGCATCGCCGATTTTGCCAGAAGCCTTATCCGCAGCGACAGTGAACTAATCTTTGCCATCGATGCGGAGGGAAAGCTGGCCATGAATAGCAGGACCATCGACTGGAAACCGGGCGAACTCGAAGCCCTTCAGGCGATGCGCAAGGCTGGTAGGGCCGGCTACAACTCTTTTACCTTGGAGGGTATCGAGCGTGTGGGACAACTGTTTGAGTTTGTCGCCAGCGCCGGACCCACCGAAACCGCTCCTCGAAAAACTGCCTTTCAGTGGTATGTGGTGGTGAGCGAAGCCCGAGACACTTTTTTTCAGGGTGTGCGCGAAATCAATACTCAGAACTACTTCATTCTCGGCGCCTCTTTGTTGTTCGCATTTGTGCTTTTGTTTTTCTTCAGCAGTTACCTCACCCGCCCTGTGAGCAAAATGGTCCGCACCATGGAAGAAATTATGGTGGACAACAATCTTGAACGGCGCGTGGAGGTCGAGTTTCCCGACGAGATCGGGCGCATGGCCGATACCTTCAACCAGATGCTCGCCCAATTAGGCATGGCCAACAAGCAGATCAAGAACTTTGCGTTTCAGTCGGTGCTCGCCAAGCGCAAGGAACAGAAAATCCGGGCAATCTTTCAGAAGTACGTGCCCAGCGACGTTATCGATGCTGTGTTGGGACACCCCGAAAGCATGCTTGTGGGCACCGACCGTGCCATTGCCATCCTGTTCAGCGACATCCGCGGGTTCACCACCATCAGCGAGACCATGGAACCCGACCAACTGGTGAAGACGCTCAACCGCTACTTCAGCGTCATGGTCGATATTGTGATAGCCCGTGGTGGCACGGTCGACAAGTACATCGGCGATGCCATTATGGCGTTTTTTGGCGCTCCTGTGCGAACAGAAAACGACGCCCTGTTGAGCGTCATCACCGCCTTAGAGATGACCGAAGGGCTGAAAATGTTCAACTCCGAGCAACTTGCCAAGGGCAGAGTCGAGTTCAAAATCGGCATCGGTATCAACTTCGGGAAAGTGACCGTGGGAAACATGGGAAGCGAAAAGAAACTCAACTACACCGTCATCGGCGACAACGTGAACCTCGCCAGTCGCCTTGAGGGCCTCACCAAGCTCTACCACCAACAACTTCTCTTCAGCGATAGCGTGTACCAGCAAGTGGGTCGGTATGTGTACTGCCGCATGCTCGACAAAGTGATGGTAAAGGGAAAAACTACGGGCGAGAGCATTTACACCGCGCAAAAGTCCCTTACCGAAGCTGAAAAAATCGGCTGGGCCACTTGGCACTCTGGCCTCGAGAGGTACTATGCCCGTGACTTCACGGGAGCCAAAGTCCTGCTACAAGAAACTCTCGACCGCTGGCTACCCGGCGACCACATGGCCGAGCAGTTTGTCAGTCGTTGCGACCAGATGCTGGCCACTCCGCCTCCGCCAAACTGGGACGGCATGACGGTGATGCACGAGAAGTAGCAGGCAAGACGACTCGACCACAGTTTGACTTTGGTCCTCGCGTTCATTAAATAAGTAGTATGAAAGCCTTCAAATTGTCCCTTACCGCCTTTTTCACCCTGATTCTCACAATTTCTGGTGGCCCCCTTTGGGCAGCCCCAGTAGCGCTTCTCTACAACGGGCCCGCCGCCGACCCCGACGGGGTCGAGTCGATGACAGCGATCCTGACGGGAATCGGAGTCGAGGTGCGCACCTGCAGCGACCTCACTAAGCTTCCCAGCCAACTCAAGGGTGTGTCGCTGTTTTCGATCGGCGGAACCACCGATGACCTGGCTCCCATCAATCAGATGTGCACACCTAAGGTTGCAAAGGCCGTCAACACGTGGCTCGAGGCAGGAGGCACCTACCTTGGTATTTGCGGGGGCGCCATCATGGCGTGCAACAGTTGGGACGACGACACGGGTCACCACGCTACTCTCGAGCTGTTTCCAACCGAAAGCAAGAGTTTTATTGAGGACCAGAGCGCCAAAATCCTGCCTATACGCTGGTCGGGCAAATCGGTACCGATGTTTTTTCAGTACGGTCCCACTTTTTTGAAAGGTGCGGGTTTTCCGCGCGGCACCGAAACTTTTGCCACTTATAGCAATGGAAAGGTTGCCGGGCTTACCTACACCCATGGCAAGGGTAAGGTGGCTCTATTGGGTCCGCATCCCGAGGCAACGAAGGATTGGCTTTCAGAAGACCTTCCGGGAGCAGAGACTTGGGTCGACTCGCGTCCATTGCTGACGCAACTGATTCAGAGTCTAGGCTTTTAGCTCGTTGGCGCCGCTCCCAATCTGGCTTTGGAACTCGGCGGTAGAAAACTCCATAGCCCGGGACCAATAGAGGCCCCAGTCGTGGGAGACGTACAAAACGGCGAGGGAAGCCTGTGTCAGCACTACCATGGCAGAAATTGTTTTGCCATCGGGAGAAATGGCGACTGACATCCACTGCCGTCGGTGGCCACCAGGCCCCACGGTGCGGCGAAGCCAAGTTGTCCCCGCGTCGTTGGAAATCCACAGCGAGCCGGGATTCTCTCCCACGAGCTGATGTTGCCTATCTGTTGTGTATGCCCTGCAAAAAATCGTCGGACCACGAGAGGACTCGCTGACTTCGGGTTTTAAAGCTTGCCAAGTCTTGCCAAAGTCTTTTGAAAACCTTGCGTGGTGGCCGTCGCCGAGCTCAAACAGGACTTTACCATCTTCACCGCGATAGACCACTTGAGTCTCCTGATCTCCACTGTATCGCAAGTAGAGATTTTGGAGCATCCCCCTTCAAGGCTTCCTCAACCCCGTGTTGGCCCCTTCACTGGTTGAGTTCGCCGGCAACCACTGGCAGCAGCGTTGCCAGGAGTGTTGCGGAGAAACACAGGAAAGCCACCTCGATGCCCGACTGTGCGGTTGTGAGTTTGCCGTCGCTACGCTGCCAGATTGCCGCCAGGGTGAGAGCTGAGGTCGTTGATAAGGCAAACCCGCCCAACCCCAAATTGCGCACGGTTTGCCAAAAAAATGCGTCTTGGCGCCGTCTTTCGGCGGACAGGACCAGTTCCCAGCCTTGGCTCCCCGTTTCGAGCCGTGTGTCGGCCCGGGCATTTTCCAACGAAGCAGCCAGCATCAGCAAGTCTAGCCGAGTCGAAAGTTCAGTCTCTCCGGCCTGAGTCAGCGACTTTTGGAAGGCCTTGAGTTGACCGAACTCCTCCGGGGTAAAGGAGTGTCCAGTCCCATACAAGGTCGTCACGTTGTCCCAAACTTGGCGTACAGTGAGTTTCGCCGTATCGTAATCCTGCGCCAGCACGGCGACTTGAAGGGTAAAAAGCAACGCAATAAACCTATGGCGCATTCGGTGTTCCCTTAACGAGCTCGTCGATTTGGGCTGCGATGACGGCTGGCTCGAAATATCCGTCGACAAAGGTCAGTTGCCGCAGGTGGTAGAGAGCCTTTTCAGGCTGGGCGTCGGCTAGAGCAAAGTCGGCCAGAGCCTTGTGCGCGCGATCGTACCATTCGGGATCTTGGAGGGTTTCGGCCACCAAACGGTACTCACCTTGGGCAAGTTCCCGCTCACCCTTGAGGGCGTGGATTCTTGCCAATCGGAACCAGGCACCCGGTACCTGATAGGCCTCGGGATACTCGTGCACCAAACGCGACAAAACCGCCTCCGAGCCTACCAGATCGCCTTCAGACAGCAAGAGGTTGGCCCTCTCGGCAAGAGCTGTGGAAAAAACCGCTTTTTCGGCGCCTTCTTGAGCTAAAGGCCCATAAGTGGGCATCCGTGACTTTTCCCATCGGGTCCTGCGGTCTGACAAGGCCCAGTACCATGCCAGTTCCACTGCAGCCGAAGCCCACAACAACGGAGTGAAGGGCGTTAAACCTCCCCAGTTCTGACTCTTAAAATACAGGTCAATTCCCGCCGAGCCAGCCGCAACGCTTACAAGTCCGAGTCCAAGCCACGGAGCGAGAGTCAAGAGGGCCTCATCTTCAAAGACTGGCTCGGCCTTCACAGTGGTGCCTTCGGTAGAAAGGTCGTAGCGACCACCGGGAAGACGGAACTGCAGCCCGGTGGTCGAGCGATTCGAACCGGCGATTTCCAGAACCGTATTGGCGGGGAACGCGGCCACTACCGAGTCGGGAGCCATAGTTATCGTGATCGAAGCCGTCTTACCAGCCACAATTGTAACCGTCAGTCGCTCGGCCCGATATCCGGCCTTATACACCAAGAGTTGATGCACCCCGGTCCCAAGGCCGCGCAGCAAGACCGGGGTTGTTTCGCTCCGGGGTTGATCGTCGACCCGCAGGTTGGCTCCTAATGGGTCGGTAGCCACGAACAGTGAGGGCGCGAGCACTTCTTGGGCGCCCACACCGGCCAAACTGAGAACTAGGGCGGCCAAAAGAAACAGCTTCACGGTTGGTCCATCAGGGCATAATCTTTGTTGGTCAGAGTGAACACCCTGGCCAATTGGGGCGTAACGTACACTTTTTTGTCTTTTGTGATGAAAATGCCCTGCAATTCGGGATGAGTCTTCAGAAAGTCCCAACCTTTCTTGAGTCCCATCACAAATACCTTGGCGTAGGCGTCGCAGTCGATGCTTTTATCTCCCACGATGCTGACGCTGTCGAGTTCGTTGTCGGCCGGGTAGCCGGTAACCGGATCGAGGATGTGGTGCCAGGTCTTACCGGTCTTGGGGTCCGTAAAACGGCGCTCGTACGAGCCGCTGGTTACCAAGGACTGGTTGGTAATCTCGGCCACCCCGAGGTAAACCCCGCGGGTGGTGTTCAGAGGGTCTTGGATACCGATGCGGAAAGGTTTGCCGTCAGGTTTTGAGCCCACCACGAGGATGTTGCCCCCAAGGTCAACAATGGCCGATTTGACGCCGCGAGCGGTAAGGTAGGCCGCTACTAGGTCGGCGGCATAGCCCTTGGCAATACCTCCGAGGTCGACCACCATTCCAGCGGTCTTTAAGAAAATTTGGTCGGCACTGACCTCGATGTCTTGCCAACGCGTCAGGGGGAGCAGGGCTTCGATCTCTGTTTTTGCCGGTTCCCGAGGCTTGTCTGTAGCAATGCCCCAAGCCTTTACCAGCGGGCCGATAGCGATGTCCAGGGCTCCATTGGTGTCAGCTGCGACCTCTAGACCGCGTTTGACCACCGCCAAAGTATCGGCCGAAACGCTGATAGGTCCTTTTCCGGCGTTTTCCTGGAGGCGCATGACATCGGTCACATAGGGCCGATCCCACATCGACAATTCCTTGTCTAGCTTCACCAATATTTCTGTGGAACCGTCAAAAAGGGTTTCATCCACAGGTCCGTAGAGGGTTAAATTGAAGGGAATCTCGCCAAAAACCGGGGCACTACGGGTCCAGGGTGCGGTGTCCACCGGAGGGGAACACCCCGCAACGACCAGGATACTCAGCACTGGTAAAACGAATCTAAACATTTCGCTTACCCGTCCCTATGAAGTAGGTTTCGAAACTCTCGCTGCGGACGGCTTTGGGGCGCAAGGCCTTCACCACGGAGAATCTCTCGAGCATCAGATTCTTAAGCACCTTTTCCTCGCCCCCTTGAAAAACCTTGATCACCAGGTTTCCCTGATGTTTGAGGTGGGCGTCGGTCAGCAGAATCACCCTTTCGCACAGGTTATAGCTGCGCCCTGTGTCGACGGTGCGATTGCCTGTGGTGAGAGGCGCTGCGTCGCTAAGAATGACGTCATACGGACCGAGTTTCGCCAGCGTTGCCTCGGCCGAGGCTTCAAAAATATCTCCCTGAAAGTAGAAAGCGTTGGCCGGGGGTGTTTGGGTGGAAGCCGAGAGATCGACGCCCACCACAAAACCGGTTCCTGCCAAGAGTTTGAGGGTAAAAAGACTCCAGCTTCCGGGACTCGAACCCACGTCGAGAACTCTGTGGCCTTTCTTGATCACGGCAAACTTCTGCTGAATCTCTTCAAGCTTGTAAACCGACCGTGCGGGATATCCCTCTTTCTGAGCCTTGAGCGCATAAAAGTCGGGTTTTTCTCGGCCCACGGCAGAATGCTCCTTGACGGCGGGGGGGAATACGGGTGAAATTCCCACCCATGACGAGCTCCGAGTATACCAGACGCCTTCAAAACGTAGAAGACTCCCTGATTTCGGTTTTCCCCAGGCGCACTTCTCTCGATTGGGCTCGCGCGGTGGCCGGGCAGGCTTCTTTGCCTCTGCGCCCCGAAAGCCTCGACCTGATCAACGCCCCCGGCTGGACGTTGTTGGAACGTGGTGGAAAGCGCTGGCGACCGCTGGTGATGATCCTTGCCCACGAGCTTTATGGTGGCAAGCTGCCCACCATTGATGAGCTTACAGCTCTTGTGGAACTCCCCCACACCGGTAGCCTCATCATCGACGACATCGAAGACAAAGCCAGCGAGCGCCGGGGCGGGCCTGCCATACATTTGGTCCATGGCATCGACATGGCTATCAATACAGGAAACTTCCTCTACTTCGAGCCTACGTATTTGATTGAGACCTGCGGACTGAGTGAGGAACGCCAGTTCCGCGTGATGAAGTACTACCTGCGAGTGATGCGTCGCCTGCATTTTGGTCAGGGCCTCGACATCCAATGGCATAACGACCACGGCATTCTCCCCACCCACGACGAATACCTGCAGATGTGCCGTTTCAAGACCGGGGCCCTGAGCCGCCTCGCCGCTGAAGTAGGCGCAGCTCTTGCCGGGGCCGAGGTCAACGCCATTGAAGCGATAGGCGACCTGTGGGAAGACATCGGTGTGGGCTTTCAGATTCTTGACGATGTGAAAAACCTTGTCACCGGCAACCCCGGTAAACTGCGGGGGGACGACATTATTGAGGGCAAGAAGAGCCTTCCTGTGCTACTGCACGCAGAAAGGGTTTCCGACAAGGGAGCCTCACTCCTAGCGCTTTTCGAAACGGTCAGCACCGAACACGCCGCCGGGCGTCCCGTCCAACCTCTGATCGAGCAGGCCATCGGTGCTATGGAGGCATCGGGTGGCCTAGACGCTGCTTACCGCCACGGCGAAGGGCTGCTGGAGTTGGCGCTAACAAAGTTAGCCACCTTTCCCGCCAACGAGGCCAACCAAGGCATGAAGTTTCTGGTGAACACCTTTTGGGAGGGGCTGAAACGATGAGTGATTTTCGAGCTTCCAGCTCAGCCGCTTTCCGGAAGACCCCCTTTTACCGCAAGCGGCTCCCCCGCAGCTATTTCTACGCCACACTGGGCCTCATCGCCGCCAATCTGCTCGTTTACCTCCTCAACCTTCTTTTCCCGGAGAGCTTGTACCTGATGTCCCTCCAACCGGCCATGGTACTCAAGGAAAACGCCTGGTGGCAGTTGTTCACCTATATGTACGTGCACGGAAGCTTCAATCACATTCTGTTCAATATGCTGGGGCTATTCTTCTTTGGAACGGCCCTGGAAGAGGATTTAGGGAGCTGGGAGTTCCTCCTGTTCTACAACCTGACGGGCATGCTCGCCGGCTTGGCTTCCCTTGCCATTAACCTAGTCACCGGGCAAATGCAGGGTCTTTTGATGGGAGCCTCGGGCGCCATCTTCGCCGTCATCCTCGGCTTTGCCGCTTTTCGCCCCCAAGCCCGTGTGCTGATCTTATTCGTCATCCCGCTGCGCGCCCGAAGCATGGTCATCGTGTACACGGCCATCGAGGTGTTCTCTCAGGTGTTTAACCCCTACGAAGGCATAGCGCACCTCACTCACCTAGCCGGGTTTGCCTTTGGATTTCTGTACCTTCTTATCCGATTCCGTCTCAATGCGTGGAAAGCCTTCTGGATATGAAAATCCTGGTCCTGTTTGTCGCGCTTGGGAGCGTGGCGGTGCCTTGTCTGGCGCAGGAGGAGTTTGAATCCACTGTACTTCAGGGGGAGCTCTGGCTACCTTTCGAGCCGATTGCACCCGGCGAACTGGAGACCCGTACTCCCGACAAAGCCAAGCTCGACGCCCTGCTAGCTGAAATGCGCACTGTGTTTTCGGGAATGATTTACGGCTGGAGCTTCACCTACAAACCCAGTGACAAAGCCCGAAACGTGAAGGAATTGCTCGAGGTCAAGCCGATTTTTGAAATCCAGCAGGGCTCTCGAAGGGTGGAAGTCGTCCAAACGCGGTATGACACAAAAAACTCGGTCCTCACGGTGCTGTTTCGTTACCGAATGGCCGATTTCGAGTCAGGGAGACGGAACTCTTGGTCCAGTTTCAACCTTGACCAGTGTTCCGGGACGGGCTTCTCGCCAGTGGTGGACCGCTACGAGAGCCGGGTAGAGGCCCTGCGACAAGCCCTCAAAGAAGCTGTAAGAAACCTCTTAAGGCCGAAGTACGGCAACAAACCCCAAGAAATCAAAGGCGACGCGTTGCTCCGGCAGGTGCCCCTGTACTCCATAGACGCGGGGCGCTACCGGTGTACGGCGGGATTCCAGGTGAGGGTGGTATCTGTTCGGGAGTACCCAATTCAATAAACACCTAGGCGACTAAGCAACTTAAGTTTGACTGAGCTACCGATCTCACCGATACTAAGACAGGGCCGTCTCAGCGGCCTGGAGGTTGATGTTGGAACGTGTACGCTTGTCCATGATCGAAAAGTCGCGACTTATCTTGCCCTATGCTTATCACAACATCAAAGAACAGTTCATCGTTGTGGTTCCCGTTTGCCTCTACATCGTGTTCTTTCAGTTGACTGTCCTGCAATACGGACTGGGCCAAGTCGCCGCCCTTTTGCTGGGAATTATTCTGGTGTTTGTGGGATTAGCTTTTTTCCTCGAAGGCATCCGCATCGGCCCGGTGCCCATTGGCGAAATTGTGGGAAACACCCTTCCCAAAAAGCATTCTGCGTTGATCGTTCTCATTTTTGCGTTCTTTCTCGGACTGCTTGCCTCCTTTGGTGAACCCGTGCTGGGCACCCTGCAGATGGCCGGTGCCCACATAAAGCGTGAACACGCACCTCTCTTGTACGACCTGCTCGTAGGCAAGCCCATGTACTTGGTTCTCACGGTGGGTTTGGGTGTAGGTATAGCGTGCCTCATTGGCACCATGCGTTTCCTTTACGGCTGGAGCCTCAAGGTCATCATTCTGCCCCTCGTGCTTCTGGGAATTATCCTCACCGTGATCGCCGCCAATACCCCCATTTTGGCCTCAGCCATCGGCTTGGCCTGGGATACCGGGGCCGTCATCGTGGGTCCAGTACTTTGTCCGCTGGTTTTGGCACTCGGCGTAGGCGTCTGCCGTGCCTCGGGCAAGACCAGTCCGACGCTCGCAGGCTTCGGTATGGTTGGCCTGATTTCGGTTGTCCCCATTGCCGCTGTGGTGATTTTGACGTTCACCCTCTACTCCACCGGACTGGCCGGCCAACCCGAAGTTGCTAAGACGGAAAGCCAGAGTAGCGAGGTTGTGGAGGTTGCCCCTTCGCTTCCCGCTGAGATAGAGTTTGCATCCTTTTACCCCAAATTGCGGGTACTCTCGCTGCCCTCTTCGTTGGACTACGCCCTCTGGGAACCGAAGATTGGCGGCCTTGAGACTGCCAACAAGGAGCTCTTCCTCGCTGCCTATGAGGTAGACGAGCACGAAAAATCGATAAGCCAGATGCCGCGGATGACTCCCCAGGCGCGTCACAGCCTTCCTGCGCTTTTGGAAAGCCTGGGTTTCGACCCTGCCTCGACGGCCTTGGCCCAGTTTGAAAAAGTCTACCGCATCACCGTTATCGACGAAGCCAAGTTGACCGGCACCATAGTCCTGCTCCCAACGTTCACTCCCCACGACGCCGTGCAGGCCCGAGCGCTCCTGACCTCGATGGGCTGGACCGACAACTTGCCGCTGTTCTTCGACTCCTTCGTGCTCGGTGCTCGAGCCATCCTGCCCATCTTTCTTTTTCTGTTCATAGTCATGGTGCTACTGAAGCAGCAGGGCCCTCCTCTGTTTCAAATCTTTGTTTCTCTTGCGTTTGCGATCATTGGGCTCACGTTCTTCTTCTTCGGGCTTTCGATCGGGCTGGGCACTTTGGGTAATCAGATCGGTGACCGCCTCCCAGCAGCCTTCCTCGACTATGTACCCCTCTTCCCGTTTGACCTATCTCTGTTTTCCACCGACGTCGGCAAGGTCATTGTTATCCTTTTCGCACTCGTTTTGGGTTATGGAGCGACGTTGGCCGAACCGGCCTTCAACGTTCTAGGTCAGCAGGTGGAAGACGTGACCCAAGGTTCCTTCAAGAAGAGCCTGTTCAGCCAGGCTGTGGCACTCGGGGTCGGAGTCGGCGCTGCCTTGGGCATCATGTCGTTGCTGTACGACATCAACTTGCTCTATCTGCTTCTACCGCCGTACGTTCTATTGGCCATTCTGACGTTCTTCAACCGCGAGATCTTCGTCAACATTGCCTGGGACGGCGGTGCGGTGACGACAGGACCGGTCACGGTACCGCTCAAGCTTGCCATCGGGCTTTCGCTGAGCACGGCCACCGGAGCTGGAGAAGGCTTCGGCGTCCTCGCGCTTGCCTCAGCGTATCCGGTTCTCAACATTTTGCTTCTCGGAATCTTCCTTTCGGCCCGCAAGCCTAAGGAAGAGATGGTGGAGGCATAACATGCTGACCAACTACAAACACTCCACCGAATATTACCGCGTCACCGTTAACATCGATCCAGACCGTTCCGACAAAATTGTCGACGCGGCAGTCAGCCTTGGGCTCGCCCGAGCATTCATCGTCCGAAGCCGTGGCGTGCTTCGCAAAAAGAAATGGGGACCCTTCACGGTGCCTGGTATTTTGCCGATGTTCGACATTCTGCAGTTCCTCGTCCCTGGCTCACGCCTCGAGGAGGTTCTGACCGAACTGGTACACGTAGGCAACCTGACCAAGTTTGGGTCCGGCTCGATCTACGCTTCACCCGTGACTGACCTCTGGTATTCGGGAACTTCGCTCGAAGTGCCAGCCAAAGAACTTTCGGCACCAAAGGCGGTACTGCCACCGGTCGAATATCAACGTAATCTGGTTGTCATCAGTTGTATCGCCCAGCTCGAGCACGCTGAAGAGATCGCCCATGCAGCCATGGAAGCGGGGAGTCCGTCGCCCACGATCGCTTACGGTTACGGACACGGCATTCGAGACCGCCTAGGACCGTTTCTGCAGCTCACCATCAACCCGAAGAAAGAGCTTATTGAACTGGTTGTTGGCGCTGACGAAGCAGAGCGTGTGTTTGAGGCTATGGTTGAGGAAGGTCATCTCGACCAACCGGCACAAGGGTTTATTTTCAGCCGACCCATAGAGATTGGGCTGATCAACACCGTTAGCTTCCAGCATACCTCTCCATACCCGGCTACCATGGAGCAGATCATCAAGGCCATTGACCACTTGCAGGGCAACACCGAGTGGCGCAGCCAAGCGGGTGTGACGAGTGGAACTTCTCACAATCGTAAGAAACTAACCAATCTGGTGAGCCTCAACTGCATCGTCAGGCGCGGGTTCGGGGACCTTTGTTCCATGGTCGCCATGGAGGCCGGTGCAGGAGGAACTTCCACCTATTTCGCCAATGCATCTCCGCTTGAGCTATCGGATACGTCTTCGAAAGAAGGTAGCGATGAGCGCGAGATCATCTCGCTCACCATTGGGCCTGCCCAGGTGGAAAAGGTGGTGTCGGCCTTGGCTTCCGTGAGCGACCTCGCAGGAACCCCGGTGCTCATGTTTGCTCAGCCAGCACCCGAGGCCGTCACCTACCTCAAGTAGCAGCCTGGTTGCGGTATTCCTGAAAGGCCTGTTCCCACTGGGCCGAACGGAACTCCACAAACAGGCTCTCGACGGCCGGCTTCACTTGCGCATAGGTGGAACGCGCCAGTTCGAAGTTGCCGTCGGTTCCGCATCGTTCGAGGGTCTCCAGAAGGTGACAGGCAAAATCGGCCGCTACGTTGCGTAGAGCGCCCTTAAGTTGGTGGGCATACATCTCGAGGTCCTCGCGGGAGGCCGCTTCCAGGGCAGTCTCGATTTTTTGGTAGCGCTCACTGAGGGTCTTCTCGATCAGGCTGTAAAGATCGCGGTAGAGTTGCGAGTCGCCATCCATAAGGCGGCTTGCCTTGGCCAGGTTTATCGGGTCCATGGTCTCTCCTCAAATATACTGCTGTATCGGAACTTCCTTTTGAAGGTTCTCGTGACGGGTGACTAGAAACGAACAAAAGCCCGCTCCATAGACGTCAAGAAGGGCAGAAAAACTCACGAGGACAGGGAGAATGGGTTGCAAGTTCAGGTAGCCGTTTTCCAAACCGCGACCGTAGAGCGAGCACAGCAACGACAAGTTGATGTAGGCGCCCAAACCCGGCACGGAGGGTAGTGCGAAGCTCAATAAAAAGGCAAAAGTGATGGTCCATAGTACCTGATCGATCGAGATCTCTAGGCTGGAATACGACTTGAGAATGATGAAGAAGGCAATCGTCGAGGTCAGTGCGGTCCCCGCGCGTCCAAACATGGCAAAAAGAGGAAGGTTGACCGCCCCCACCTTGCGGGGCACCCCGAGGTTTTCTCGGGTCATGCGGGCGGCCAAACCCAACGAGAAAAACGAGTCACCCGAGAAGAAAGCCCCCAAACCGGCCCCCAGAAGCCCAAAGATCCATGGAAAAGGATTTTTGCGGTCTACCAGTAGGTAAAGCAACCCCGGCATCACCACAAAAATCACAAACAGGGAGGCCAGCAGAAGCACCCCAAAAATCTGCAGATAAAGTGACACGTCTTGAATGAGCCGAATCTGAACAAGCCAAGCGGCCCCCAGCACAATCATTCCCCAGCCTATGATCTCGACGATGAAGCTGTTGAGGTGGTAAAAAATGCGGCTCAGCGAGTCAAAGAGGTTTACCGTCGGCTCGGTGACCGTGCGGTCAAAATGAAAGTGCAAACCGAGAAGGAAGCTGAGAGAATACACCGGCAAAAGGAAGTCGGCACCCCCCGTGAGAACCTGAAAGAGGTTTTTCGGCACCAGGTTGGCCAGAGTATCGTTCCAGCTGCGGAAGATGAGTTCCGTCTCGCGGCGGCTGGTAATGGGAATACGCTCGGGGCTGAACAAGAGGATGAACAAGGCACCGATCAAGACGAGCAAGAGGCTGGCGAGCACCATATAAAAGAGACTTCTTAGAAGCACCGACCCCATTTTGTTGGTGCGCCTCAAATCGCCTAAGGCAACCGCGGTGGAGAAGAACACAAAGGGAAACAACGCGTACCGACCGACGCTGACGATAAAATCGCTGAATTGCGACAACAGCGAGGCTTCGTTGGGTGCCGGAAGCGGCAGGAAGTAACCGAGAACGAGGCCAAAACCCGTTCCCACGAGGATTTTAAACCAGACTGTCATGAGACATCCTTTCGCGAAAATAGGCTCATCAAGGACTTCTTCTCACCGTGGATGTTCCAGCGTCCTGGTGAATGCATCTTGGGGGTCAAAAGCCAGGTGGCGTAGGCCTCGGGTTGCGGAAGCACGGAGTCGTAGGCCGAAATGGGAAGCGATTTGCGTCTGGCCATACCCAGCAGACTGGACACAACACCCCGAAGGCCGAAGAACTGCAGGGCGCCCAAGGGTGGCAACGAGGTGGGGTCCTCTTCAAAGAAGACAAAATGGATAGCCAGCGAAGGCCGTTGGGCTTGCCGACCCAATAGCTCTCGAATCAGGTAAACCAGACCTTTCGTATTTTGATCTATGGTTTCGTCTATGGTGAGTGGAGGTAGATCGTTCAAGGCGAAACTTTCCCTCTCGGGACTCACTAGTACCCAGGCTTCATCAAGAGGACCTAGTTCCTGCTCGGTCTGCAAGATGAAGTTCTTCGCTGCCACAGCGGAACGCCGGTTCCAAGGAACCAGGTACTGCCGTTTGCTCTGGTCGAGGCTGGGGAAAACGTCTTTTCGGGGAGGTATGGCAACGGACACCCGATGTCCGGTTTCCAGGAAAAACCGATGGATCTCGTTGCCCAGAAAACTTTCTTTTCCTGTGACCAAGATTGTCTTTCCCATGCCGGGGATACTATACTGCCCTCGGAAACTTGTCTATGAAGATTGCTTTGGCCCAAATCAACCCCAAGGTGGGAGACTTCCCTGGGAACACCAGCCTCATCGTTAAACGTGCCCGCGAAGCTCAAGCAGCTGGTGCTGAACTCGTCGTCTTTCCCGAAATGGCTCTCTGCGGTTACCCACCCCTCGACCTCTTGTCGTTCCCCTCCTTTGTCCTTGAAAACCTCAAGGCTCTCGACACGCTCAAGTCCGAACTTCCTGCCGACCTTCTTGTTGTGGTTGGTTGTGTGTTGCCTGTAAAGGCCCTGGCCCCGAATGGACTGGAAAAAGACCTCATCAACGCTGCCGTTGCCCTGCATGGGGGCCAAGTCGTTTTTGAACAGGCTAAGACCCTGCTCCCCACCTACGATGTTTTTGATGAACGTCGGTATTTTCAGAGTGCTAACGAACGCAAAGTGTTTTCTTGGAAGGGCGTGAAAATCGGGATAGCGATTTGTGAAGACCTGTGGTGGGAGGTCAGCCGTGACAACGGCAACCCCTACGGCATAGACCCGGTGGCCGAGCTTGCCGAGCTCGGTGCCCAACTCATCCTCTCGCCTTCGGCCAGTCCGTTTTACCCGGGAAAGAAGGCGGTGCGTACGGGCATCATGGCAGGGGTGGCCCAGCGGTTTGGAACTCCTGTCGTGTACGTCAACCAGGTGGGCGGCAACGACGCGTTGGTGTTCGATGGTGGCGCGCTGGTCACCGATGGACGGGGGCACCTGGTAGTGCAGGGCCCTTCTTTCGTCGAGGGCTTGGAGTTCTGGGACAGCGCTTTGGCACTTTCGCCTCGCCCTCTGGTCGAAGTAGAACTCCAAGACCTGCTGGAGGCGCTGGTGTTGGGCCTCGGCGACTACGCCCGCAAGAGCGGCTTCCGCAAGGTCCATCTGGGACTTTCCGGCGGCATCGACTCCGCCTTGGTGGCGGTGCTGGCACAAAGGGCGTTTGGGGCCGAGAACGTGCAGGGTTTTGGTATGCCGAGCCGCTACTCCTCGCAGGGCAGCATTGACGACGCAAAGGCTCTTGCCCACAACCTTGGCATCCCCTTCGATTTGATTCCCATTGAAGGTCCTTTTCAGGCCTTCCTAGAGGCATTAAGCCCGGTGTTTCATGGCCGGCCGGCCGACACCACCGAGGAGAACCTTCAGGCCCGCGTGCGGGGGGCCTACCTTATGGCTTGGAGCAACAAAACTGGTTCGCTGCTGCTCACCACCGGCAACAAAAGCGAATTGGCAACCGGTTATTGCACCCTTTACGGAGACATGGCGGGGGGGTTGGGGGTCATCGGCGATCTATTCAAAACCGAAGTGTACGCCCTCTGCGAGTTCCTTAACCGAGAAAGAGAAGTTATCCCTTGGAACACGATTCGAAAGCCGCCATCCGCCGAACTAAGGCCCGACCAAACCGATCAGGACAGCTTGCCTCCCTACGAGGTTTTAGACCGCATCCTGGCAGCCTACATACTGGAGCAGAAAAGCTCGGCTGAGATTGTGGCAGGCGGTGAGGACCCGGACACCGTAAAACGTGTGGTGCGCCTCACCGCGCTTGCCGAGCACAAGCGCTGGCAGGCCCCACCCGTGCTCAAGGTTTCGCCTGTGAGTTTTGGCATGGGACGAAGGCTCCCGCTCGTGCGCTCTTTCTTCGAGATGACCTGACCCTCCGCTCGCCTCTTCAAGGTAATGCGGTAAGGATTTTTTGCATGGTCAGCACCCACCACGCCGACAAACGCAAGCACATTCTTCAGGTTGCGTTCGAGGTGTTTGGTGAGTCTGGGTACCGCAAGGCGACCATCCAAACCATTGCCGACCGGGTGGGGTTGACTCCCGGAAGCCTGTACAACTACTTCAAAGATAAAGATGACCTGTTCCTTGCTTCGCTTTCGGGAGTTTGGGAAGAGTTGGGGTTGGCCATCGAAAGTGCCACAGATAACCAGCAGATTTCCTGGCCCCGTCGCGCCCGGGATTTGTTTGCTCAGACGGAGAACCTCCTGCGCAAGTCGCACAGTTTGTTGTCGGGGAGCTTCTCCTCAGCAAACAGGCGGTCCCACATGCGTCTTGACCTCGAGCGCGCGAGCCAACGGTTGCTCGCCTTTTTCGACGAAGGGCGACAACTGGGGCTGGGCATGTTGCCTCCCGATAACGCTCAGGCTCTGGTGACCCTGCGTCTACTTCTGGCCGGATCACTCTGGACCCTGGCTGTGGTGGAAGGCGAGGAGGCCCTCGAGACGGAACTGACGAGATTGCGGATGGCTTTCCTGCGCGAACTTGATGGAGCTCAAGCATGAAGGTCGAATCGCTGAAGTACCTTCGTCACGAACTTCGAACCTATCTCAACCACATTCTCGGCTATTCGGAAATCCTTGTGGAAGATCTCAAGGAGACCCCGTTTCCTTCTCTTCTGATAGACGTTGAAAACGTGTTTCAGGAAGCCCAATACATCCACAAAGTGTTCCAGGATTCCTTCTACTTAGAGGGGCTTCCGCTGGAGGAGTTCGACACTACCAGTTTTCGGCGCAATTTGTTCGGTCCGCTTTACATTATTCTGGGTCTTGGTCAGCGCCTCAAAAAACAGTGCGAGGACGAGGGCGCCGACTACCTGCTCGACGATGTGCTCAAAATACTCGACTCCGGACGCAAGATCTTGAATCTGGTGGAGCAGGAACTCAAGGTGGTGAGCAACGAAGCCGAGGAAGGCCAGCAGGATGACTACCGCTACGCGATGGGTCAGATTTCCAAGTCGGTTCCCAGCGATCTGAAAGACCAAAGTTTGGGTCGGATTCTGGTGGTCGATGACAACGAGATGAACCGTGACATTCTGGTGCGGCACCTCGAGCGTCAGGGGCACCGAGTCACGTGGGCAGAAAATGGCTACAACGCCCTGCAGGTGATGAACGAGCAGACCTTTGACCTCGTCCTTCTCGACATTCTTATGCCGGGGCTTAATGGGTTTCAAGTGCTCGAAAAGCTCAAGCAAGACCCCAAGCTTCGAGATATTCCCGTCATCATGATTTCTGCTCTCGATGAAACCGATTCGGTGGTCCATTGCATCAGCCTCGGCGCAGAGGATTACCTGCCCAAGAGTTTTGACCCCATCCTGCTCAAGGCTCGAATCAGCGCCTGCCTGAGCAAAAAGCATTACCGTGATCAGGAACAAAAGTACGTCATGGCCCTACTGGAAAGCCAGAGGCAGCTCGAGCGCGAACTCGGAGAGGCCGCCGACTACGTCAAGGAGCTTCTCCCCAAACCCTTCACCGCGGGACCTATCCACGCCGACTGGATTTTCCAGCCCTCGGCAAAGTTGGGTGGTGACTGTTTTGATTACCACTGGGTCGAAGACGGCAAACTCGCCCTGTTCCTGCTCGATGTTTCAGGGCACGGAATTGGGGCCGCACTTCTGTCGATTTCGGTGATGAATATCCTTCGTTCCCAAGGCCTTCCCCATACGGATTTTCTCGACCCAGCGGCTGTGCTCGGGGCGCTTAACCTGCACTTCCAAATGGAACACCAAAACAACATGTATTTTACCATTTGGTATGGTGTATACGACGTGGCCTCGCGAGAGTTGAACTACGCCAGCGCCGGTGCTCCCCCGGGACTGCTCGTTGGTCCCAAAAAGGACTCGCAGGCCATCGAATTGACCACAACCGACATGATCATCGGTGTCGACTCCACATATACCTACGAGAACCGTACTTTCAAGGTGGCCCCCGAAAGTCGCCTGTACCTGTTTAGCGACGGCGTGTATGAAATCCGCAAGACCAGTGGCAAAATGCTCGTGTTTAGAGAGTTCAGCGAAATGCTCACTTATCAGGCTCATGAGGCCTCAGGTGGATCCACGGTACAGGCGCTGTTTCACCAGATACAGGGTTTAGCGGGGTTGGACCATTTTGAAGACGATTTCTCGTTGCTGGAGCTGACTTTCTAAAAGCCGGAGCTTTGAAGACTCTGTCTGTAAAGGCGGAGGTGACATGACGGCAAGAATAGAACACCGCACCGAGGGATTTGACCCCCTGCGAGCGAGATTAAGGCTGGCTAGCGACCGACAGGAGAGCCCCATGATTTGGGTGATAGACCGTTTTGAAGGCGAGTACGCGGTACTGGAAAACTCACGCCGAGAGATCCTCGAAGTGAAGCGCTCCGAGCTTCCCCCGCAGGCCCAAGCCGGGGACGCACTGACGGCAACCAAGGACGGCTACCGGCTCAATCCCGGGGAAACAGCAAAGCGAAAGGCCGAAATCGAGGCTCTCACCAAGGACCTCTGGGCCTGAGAACCGCTACTTCTGCATACGCCAGCTCACTGTTGCCCCGTCGCTGGTCGCTTCGAGGGTACCATGCTGGTCCGTGCGATAAACTACGGCGCCGCTGGCTTCCAGCCGACCGAGGGCGGCAGCGGTGGGGTGGCCATACTTGTTGCCTGTGCCCACGCAGATGACGGCGAACTTTGGGTGCACAGCCGCCAAAAATGTAGCCGAGCTGGCGGTGGCGCTACCGTGGTGACCTACTTTGAGCACGGTTGCTGATAAATCGCGCCCGGAGGCGAGCATTTCCCGCTCCGATTCGAAGCTGGCGTCGCCGGTGAACAGGAAAACTGTGGAACCGAATACCAGACGAACAACAATCGAGAAGTCATTGGGGTCATCGTAGTCGGCTCTAGCCGGCGCCAGTACCTCGAGGTGTGCTAGGCCTACGTCGAACTTGTCACCGGGGTGAGGAACGGTGAGTTTGAGGTCTTTCGACTTCACCGCTGTGACGAAATCCTTGAAGGTTTTGGTGGTCGCCGTTTGCCGGGGAAAGTAAACGGTGCCAACCGAGAGCTTCTTGATCACAGCATCCATGGCTCCGATGTGGTCTTCGTGGACGTGGGTGCCAATGACCGCGTCCAGTCGGGTGAGGCGAAACTGCTCAAGCTCGGCCAACACCATCTTCTGGTCGGCATTGTTGCCGGCATCAATCAGCAGAGCATGCTCGCCTTGAATCACCAGAATAGAATCCGCCTGGCCGACGTCTAGAAACCGCAGCAGAAGCGTGGAGTTTTCCGCCCAGACCGTAGGGGGAAAAATGAGGGCAAGAAACAGGAAAGCGCTGCGCAGGAACAACTGGGCAAACTGCATGGAGCCAGAATACCGCCGAGTCACCGGGGTACTCTATAGGCCAGCCGAAAGGCTCCGGGCGAGCGTCCCCAGTGTTTGGAAAATAAGCGGCAAAAATACTGGGGGGTTGAAAAGCCGGTGTCGGACGCAATTTGTTTGAGTGGCAGGTCAGTTTCCAAGAGCATCGTTCTCGCTTTTCGCAGCCTGAGTTCTAACATCATGGAGTGGGGCGAGCGTTTTAGATGCTTGGCAAACAAGCCGTGAAGGTGTGGTAGGCTGATTCGGGCATGCCCGGCCATTTCTGTCAGTTTGACGGGCTGGGCAAAGTGCTCCTCGAGGAAAGTGACGGCCCGCGTCAATGGTGCCGGCCACGGCTGCGACAACAGTTCATGGCGCACCGCTCGTTGAGCTTCGAGTAGCAGTCGCGAGTAGGCGTGGTGACCATGGAATTCTCGGCTAAAGGGCCGGTCGGAGGCGACATCTAGCATCAACCGGCCAAAAGCAAGCACTCCATCGACATCTTTCCAGCGGCACACCCGCGGTGGGTTCCAAACCGGTTGTCCGGTGACACGGAAAACTAAGGATAGGCAGCGGTAAGGCTCCTCGATGTGGTTGAGGTGGATGGTCTGCTGACCCGCTTGGTGCCAAAACATGCTTCCGCGGCCAAAGGTTAAGAGTTTGTCTCCCACGGCAAAGTCCACCTTCCCATCGGTTACCACTTCTACAAGCTCTTCGTCCGGACGAATCGTGCGGGGCCGCGGAAGGGCTCGGGGTGCCTCATACGCAAACACGTGTTCGAGTTCGGTGACATGGGTCAAAAGTCCATTGCTATCCATGGTTGTGAGACTAGTCGTCATCATAGAAAAGTGCAACAAGCCAGAGTTTTGCCGAATGGACAACTTAGCTTCGGGAGACCAAACTGGTACGATAAAAGGAGATGGGAATGAAACCAACCATCAGTGTCCAGCTCTACAGCGTGCGTGAACACGCCGCCGCCGATTACGAAAAGACTATCCGCGCGATTGCGGCCATGGGTTTTACTGCCGTGGAAACTGCAGGCTTTCCCGGTAGCACCGTCGACAAGGCCAAGACCCTCTTCGGCGAACTCAAGCTTACCGCCCCTTCGTCTCACGGCGGTCTCCCGATTGGTGAAGAAAAGCACAAGGTGATCGAGATTGCCCAGAAGCTGGGAACCAAGTACATCATCACAGGAGTCTCGCCGCGCTTCAAAGAAGATTTCGTCAGCGTAGACAGCATCAAGGCCGCAGCGGCTCTTTATACCGAGGCCGCCGAGTTTGCCGCGAAGTTTGGCATACAGGTGGGGTATCACAACCATGACTGGGAAATGCGTGAACTCGAGGGCAAGCCCGCCTATCGCTGGTTCTTGGAAAACACGCCCGAAACGGTGCTGTGGGAGGCCGACGTGTTCTGGGTGAAGTTTGGCGGCCGGGACCCCGTCGAGTTCGTCAAGGAAATCGGAAAGCGCGGAAAACTGATTCATATGAAAGACGGCCGCGTGGGTAAGAAAGGGGAGTTTAAGGAGGCCATTACCTCGAGCGGAAAAATCATGGTCAGCAACGACAAGCCGTTCCTTCCCGCAGGAACCGGCGACATCGACCTGGTAGCCGTGGCTAAGGCCGCTACCCACATGGAGTATGGAGTTGTAGAAATCGATAGTTACGAGGGAGACATGATGAAGGGAATTGCCCAGAGCTACACCTACCTGAAAGGGATCCTATGAGCACCCCCAAGGTCCGTTTTGGAATCATCGGCTGCGGAAACATCAGCCAAGCGTATTTTAACGCCGCCAAGAGGTTTGATATTTTGGAGCTTGCTGGCTGTGCCGACATCCTTCCGGAAGTGGCCAAGGCCAAGGCGGCCGAAAACCACACCACCGCTTACTCCGTGGCGGAGCTTCTGGCACGCAAGGACGTTGAGCTCATCATCAACTTGACCGTACCCAACGCGCATGCGTCCGTCAGCTTGGCAGCCCTAAAAGCCGGCAAGCATGTGCACTGCGAGAAGCCCTTTGCCACCAACCTGGAAGACGGGCAGGCCATTTTGGCGTTGGCCAAGGAAAAAGGCCTTTTGGTGGGTTGCGCACCGGATACCTTTTTGGGCGGAGGCCTACAGACTTCCCGAAAACTCGTGGATGACGGCTGGATCGGCAAAGTTATTGGCGGTACGGCTTTTATGCTCAGCAATGGAATGGAAAGCTGGCACCCCAACCCGGACTTCTTCTTCCAGCCGGGGGGCGGCCCCATGCTCGACATCGGCCCCTACTACACGACAGCTCTCATCACGATGCTCGGACCCGTGGCGCAGGTCAGCGGGTTTGTGTCTAAAGCCCGCGAGACCCGATTGATCACCAGCAAGGAACACTATGGCGAGCATATCCAGGTCAACGTTCCCACCCATCAGGCCGGCGTTCTCAAGTTCCATTCCGGGGCCATCGTAAATATGGCCATCAGCTTCGACGTGCAGGCGCACCACCATAAACCGTTGGAACTGTATGGCACCCTCGGAAGTCTAGAAGTGCCGGACCCGAACACCTTTGGCGGACCAGTACGGTTGTCTACTTCCGCCGGCAACCGGGAATGGCGCGAGGTGGGCCTGAGCCACAACTACGCCGACAACATGCGTTCTATCGGTGCCGCCGACCTGGCTCACGCTCTGCGTGGCAAGCGTCCGCACCGCGCCAGCGGCGAGCTCGCCTACCATGCTCTGGAAGTGATGTTGGCCTTCGAGACCTCGTCGAAGACCGGCCGTGCTGTGCGCATTCACAGCAAACCCAAAAGGCCCGCTCCCCTGCCGCTGGGCCTCACCGAAGGTTGGCTGGACTAAAACGCGACACGAGCTAACGCGAGTGGCGGGCGCGGTATTCTAGGTAACGATGGCCTAGGTGGTGGGCCTGCACGTAGGACGATTGTGGGCTCAAGAAGTGCGAGAACTCGAAGGTGATGGCCTTGTCGTAACCTGCCCGGCCCGCTGCTTCGAGTTTGAGGCGTAGTTTTTCCCATTTGATGGGGAGGAACTTGATCGGCATGTCGCGGTCAAAGCTCTCGGCGTTGGTCCAACATTGCAGGCCATGACGATCGGCAAGGGATTTGTTGACGGCAAAGAAGGCGTCGAGTTCGTGTAACTCGACGTGCCCGTCTTGAAATGCCACCGCGTCGACGGCGCCAACCAAACCGCCGAGAATCTCATCCCACTCCCGTTCGTGCGTCGCTAGCGTTACGCCGCTCTCTTTTCGCAGTTGAGCCGAAGCCGCGCTCACGGCCTTGCTTCCATCCATCCATGGCGAGAGGAAAACCGGAAGGTTGCCGCTGAGTTCTTTGCAATGGCGTCCCATCGAGTGAAGGGCTTTCACCGCACCACTCGTATTCCGACTGATTTCAGCGCTGAGGTACCAACCCCGGAACGCGGCGCGGTGACCGTAAAGTCGCCAAACCTCCTCCGTGACGTGGGCGTTCACCTCTGCCTCGTACTCAAGCCGGCCTGTATCCCAAAGTTTCCCGGTGTCGTAGAGTCCGAAGTAAAGACCCAACCCATGCTTCTCGGCCAAGGAAAGAAACAGATCGATGAGGTCGGTTTCAGGTTCGTGGCACCCTTGGGTCTTGAGCAGGTAACTGGAGGGGTAGGTGAGCATGCGCCGGTAACCGCATCGGATGACCACCACCGTGTCGAGGCCTGAGGCCTTCATGTGGGCGAAGTCGAGGTCCCACTCGTGGGGCCCCCAGTTCTGGTGAGGAATGTCGTGGCTGATTTCGTCCAGAAATGTACCCGTCAAGAGCATGTCCGGTCCTCCTTGCGTCACGCAATCAGAATAACCTCTTGCCAGTAGAAGTGCGAGGGTTTATCGTGAAATCAGGAAACCGGTTTCTCAAGGAGTGCCTGTGGGCGTAGTCCTGTCTATTTCCTCACTCCAACAGCCCGACACAAAAGGTGCGACATGAAACTTAACATCAAGCAAATCGCAGAAATGGCGCAGGTTTCCAAGGGCACAGTGTCCAAGGTTCTCAATGGTCACAAGGGAATCAGCCTAGCCACCCGGGAACGCGTGCTGACGCTCGTTGAGAAACTCGACTACCACCGCGACGCCTCGGCACGGGCACTGGCCCTGCAGCGTACCGGTGCACTTGGATTTCTGATTCCCCACGACGCCGAAACTTCGTTTGCTGGGCAGTATTGGAGTTCAATTCTGGCGGGAATCAGCCACCAGGCCACCGCCGCGGGCTACAACCTGATGGTGATCACGACTCCGCGGGACGGGTCTATTCAGGGCGTTGTCAACCAACTGCTCAAGCGAAGCACTGTAGATGGGCTGATCATCGGCGGAGAACTGCTCGACAAGCAAGACCTTTCTTCGCTCATCGTCCACAAGGTCCCGTTTGTCCTTCTAGGCCAGCAGACCCAGTTTAGTCACCACGTGGTCGATGTGGAGAACCACCTCGGCACTTCGCAACTGGTTCATCACATGATCGACCAAGGCTACCGGCACATTGGGGCGCTGCTCGGGCCGGCCCGTTACCCCTACGTCAGCGAGCGTTCTAGGGGCTATCAGGACACTCTTGCTCAGCGAGGACTAGAGTGGACAGCCCAGGCCAATACAGAATACACCTCGGCCGATATCCGCAAGACGCTTAACGAACTGCTCGACCGCCGCCCCGGAATGGATGCCCTCTTTCTGGCCTCTGGCGGCGACTTCATGTTTGACGCCTTCCATGTGCTCCGGGATAGGGGTTACCAAACCCCGGAGTTCGGCCTTGGCGTCTTTGACGACTATTCTTTTCTTGACGTGATGACTCCGCGGATCACGGCGGTTTCCCAACCTCTGGCCAAGATCGGAGAAGCGGCCGTCGACCTTCTCCTGAAGGTGATGCTCGAGAGTCCTGCTTCCGCGCAGCTCATCGAGTTGCCCACCAAACTGGTGATTAGGGAGTCGTGTGGAGAGAAGTTAGGAAACCGGTTGCCATAGGGAGTTTTACGGCCCATACTGGGTCCCATGGTGGCAAGTAAGCGTCTGTTCCTGCTGGCTCAGAAGGCGGATACCGAATTGAGAGAACATATCCTCCCCTACTGGTATCAGACTATGGACCGGCGTGAGGGCGGCTTTGCCGGGTTGGTCACCAACGACGGAGCCTGCGACTTTCAACATCCTAAAGGGGTAGTGATGCACAGCCGGCACCTTTGGGCTTCCAGCGCCGCGTGGCAGGAGCGTCATAACCCGCTGGATCTGGTTGCTGCTCGTCACGCCTTTGAGTTTCTCTCGGGTCCGCTGTACGACCAGTTAGGGAAAGGCTTCTGGTGGACCGTCGATTCCAAAGGCCGACCCGAGATCAAGAACAAGGTTCTTTACGGACAGGCCTTCGCCGTCTACGGACTGGCGAAATACTTTGAGGCCACAGCAGAACCTCAGGCCCTTGAGCTGGCTCTGGAGACTTTCCGACTGCTCGAATTGACCGGCTTTGATCCGGAGCACGGCGGGTATTACGAGGCCGTCGACCGCCGATGGAAGGTGCCCGTGATTCAGGCCCTCAGCCGTACAGACTTAGCTTGTTCCAAGAGCATGAACACCAACCTGCATTTGTTGGAAGCCTACACAACCCTCTTTCAGGTTTCCGGCAGGCACGACATCCGCGACGCCCTTGAGCGGTTGCTCCTCGTGTTTGAAAGCCGCATCACTCAGCCTTCTGGCCATTTGGGCCTGTATTTTGACCGGGACTGGACCACCTTGACCGACCATAAAAGCTTTGGTCACGACATCGAAGCCAGTTGGCTCATGACCGAGGCGGCCCAGGTGCTTTGGGGCGCGATTCCCCCGGTTCACCTTGAAAAGTATTTGGCCCTCGCTCGATTGGCGCTTCAACTGGTCCACGAGCACGGAGCCCTCCCCAATGAACTGCACCGGGGTCACCTCGATACCACCCGCATCTGGTGGGTTCAGGCCGAGGCTTTGGTAGGCCTCGTCAATGGCTGGGAAATGACGGGTGACGAGAGTTTTCTCGAGGGAGCCGAGGCGGTATGGAGCTGGATCGAGAAACATCAAATCGACCGGACACACGGAGAATGGTTTTGGGCCGTTTCTGCCGACGGAACTCCCGACCTCACCAGGCCCAAGGGTGGCCTCTGGAAAACTAGTTATCACAACGGAAGAGCCTGCATGGAGCTCCTTCAGCGGGCCAAGCAAGCTTCATGACGGCGCAAATCCAAGGAGCCTAAAACATGAAAGACATCACCGAGGAATTGCAAGCCCGCATCGACGCCGCGTCCCGAGCTGGCGGGGGCGAGGTCGTAGTTGCGGCGGGCGAGTGGACGTTCCGGCCTCTGGAGCTGAAGTCAGGGGTTTGTCTTGCGTTGGCGGCGGGTTGCGTGCTCACCGCTTCGGGAAAACGCAGTGACTATCACCCCGTGGGAATCGACCACAATGAGATGGGTCAGGTGTACTCGGCCCTCTACGCCAAACATGGGGCCGATGTCAGCCTTCGGGGTCCGGGTACGCTCGATCTCCATGGCGATGCGTTCTACCACCTCGATAAACCCAGCTCCGATGACCCCGAAGCGCCGCTGACCTACGACTGGCGGCCGAATCAGCCCATCTTCTTCCATCAGTGCACCAATGTTCGCGTGCACGACCTAAACGTCCGCAACGCCCCCTGCTGGACCTTCAGCTTCGACCGCTGTCAAAGCGTGCAGGTGCGCGGCCTCAATATCCGCAATTCCTTGCGGCTGCCCAATAATGACGGAATGCATTTTTGCGCCTGCCGCGATGTACTGGTAACGGGTTGCGACATTGTAGCCGGCGACGACTGTGTGGCGCTTTCGTCCATTACCGACTGGAATATCCCGTGCCAAGATGTGGTGATCACCGACTGCGTGTTTCAGTCGGCTTCTAAGGCCATGAGCATCGGTTACATGCACAGCATCGTGCGCAACGTGCTCGTGGCTAACGTCGTCGTCAAGGCCAGCAACCGGGCATTTGTGTCTATGGTGCATCCGCACACCGGGTTGGTGGAAAACGTAAGGGTGACAAACTGCCTTCTCGAGGGCCGTCATTACGGTGGAAACTGGTGGGGTAATGGGGAAGCCATCGTTCTCATGGCCACGCCCCACGACATCCCGGCCTACCGCGACCCTATGCCCGCTCCCCGGTTTGAGCAGAGCTTCCGTAACGTGCACTTCGACCAGATCAATTGCCGTGCCGAAAGGCCGTTGGCCTTTGTGGGCCAGGAGCCTGGCCTTTTTCAAGGTGTTAGCCTGAACCGAGTGGTCATCGACCTCTACGACGACCCGAGGCCCAATGCCAAAGGAGACACCATCGACCTCAGCCCTGGCCCTAAAAATCTACAGGTTCCTCGTCCCAGCACCGGCGTGCTGCAGGTGAATGCTGACCTTCGCCTCACCGACACTAACCGACTGTAAAAGGTGCCCGGAGTCCTGGGCATGAACGGCTGTCCCGAAACCCGTCTGAAGTGCGTGTTCCGAGGCTGCGCCGAATCAGACCCCGGTCGGAAGCTTTTGGTCAACCTTTCACGGCTCCGCCACTGACTCCCGCCGTAATTTGCTTCCTAAAAAGAAAGT
>Ga0114970_10000083_pt1 | contig 57335 bp, 55 predicted proteins | sample M_140205_XF_Meta_FD_87030 | JGI IMG/M metagenome (GOLD analysis project Ga0114970, IMG submission 87030) | Freshwater microbial communities from Lake Montjoie, Canada to study carbon cycling - M_140205_XF_MetaG | ecosystem: Environmental > Aquatic > Freshwater > Lake | place: Lake Montjoie... | reverse complement strand
GTATTCGGCGCTCTCGCTGATGTCTGCGGCATGCAGGACGAGGAGCACCTTGATGTTGGAGTCGATCTTGTCGGTGCTCAGCGGGACTTCGACGACTTCATAGTCGGCACGAAGCTGCTGAATGATCACCCATGGGCCCTGACCTTGCTGCTTTTGGAAAGGATACATTGGTGATCCCATGACCGGGATGGAACTCATGACGCCGACGACGTTTTTGGCGGGTTTGCTGACCTTGGAGATGGCGCGAGCGATGTCGTATTCGACCGCGGAGCCTTCATTGGGTGCAGGAGGATTCAGGAAGGGAATGACTTCTTTCTGACCCAGGCACTCAATCGCGAGGCCGAGGTAGATTTTGTCGCCCTCTTGATTCACAGGTCCCATATCCTGAATTTCATCAGCGCGGGCCTTGTCTTCGTCCTCGGTGTTTGGATTGGGGTTGATGGTCTCGAGGATGATCTTGTCGCCGGAGGCTTTGACCAATTCCAGCAGCAGATCTTCGACGGCACGCACGTGCGGTTTGAGCACGTTCGGCATCACACGGTCATCCGTGGTATAGTAGTAACGGATGGTGACGGGTTCATCCGCATTGAGGCGGCTGAGGATGGTCTTCGTGCCCGGTGAGAGGGTGTAGATTTTATCCTGAGTGAGGTCGATGCGGAAGTTGCCGAAGCCGAGACCGCCGACAAGGAAGTTCAGGACGACGACAATGGCGATCACCAGGATGGCGGTGATGCCGGTGGCGGCTTGTTTGCTATTTAGATTTACGCTCATGGTGTCAAAGCAGGTTGGAAGGTTGATTTGAGTCCAGGATCAAGCGCGCTTGGCACGCAGCGCCAGATTGGTGATGATGAGGGTCACGATGATGACGGAGAGGAAATAGAACACGTCACGGAAGACGAAAATGCCTTTGGTCAGCTCAAAGAAGTGGTCCATGAAGCTGAAGTAGCTGACAAAGCGGACGAAGCCCGCCGCCCAGTCTGGCGTGGTGCTGACGATGGTGTGCGTGACGCCGGGGTCACCGATGAGGGCGATAACAATGCAGAAGGCCACACTGACAATGAAACACACCACCTGGCTGCGTGTGATGGCGCTGATGGCGGAGGTGAGTGCGAGGCAGGCCAGCGCGTAAAGATAGCTGGCGATGTAACCGCTCATGATCGGCCCCATATCGGGATCACCCAGATAGCACACGGTCCAAACGATGGGGAAGGTCAGCGTGAGACCGATGAGCCAGACACAGGAGGCGGCGAAGAATTTACCCAGAATCGCCTGCCAAGGTGACACGGGCATCGTGAGGAGCAGCTCAATGGTGCCGAGGCGATGCTCTTCCGACCATAGACGCATGCCCACAGCGGGTGCGAGCACGGTATAGATCCACGGATGCCAGACAAAGAAGCGTTCCGTGAGCGAAACGTCTTCGCTGTCGAGAATGCGTGAGAAGAAGAAGGGGAAACCCATCGCGGCCAGCAGGAAGATGACGACGATGACGTAGAGGACGGGCGAATTGAAGTAGGCCAGGAACTCGCGCTTGAAGACGGCCTTGGTGTTCTGGATGTCTCGGTTGCTCATGTTGATTGGAATTGGGGTTGGGGAATAAAATGCGGATTAAGCAGCATGCTTGTGCGCCGTATCGGGCTTGGTGATGCTGCGGAAGACCTCGTCGAGTGACTTTGCGCCGGGAACGAGCTTCTTGAGGCTTTCCGGAGTGCCGTCAGCCACGACTTTGCCACGATCAATGATGATGGCGCGCGAACAGGCGGCCTCGACTTCTTCAAGAATGTGCGTGGAGAAGATAATGGCCTTGTTCTGGCCCATGCGCTTGATCATGCCGCGCACCTCGTGCTTCTGATTCGGATCAAGGCCATCGGTCGGTTCGTCAAGAATGAGCACATCGGGATCGTGGATGATGCTTTGTGCGAAGCAGGTGCGGTGACGGTAGCCTTTGGAGAGCGTGTCCACGCTCTGATTGCGCACGCTGTCGAGGAAGCAGAGGTCGAGCACACGGTCGATGGCGCGGGTGCGGTCAGCACCATGGAGGCCGCGCAATTCGGCGCAGAAGCCGAGGAAACTGGCCACGGTCATGTCGGAATAGAGCGGGGCGTTTTCGGGGAGGTAGCCGAGGCGCTGTTTCGCCTGCTCGGGTTCTTCCAGCATGTTGATGCCGCACAGACTCACGCTGCCGCTGGTGGGGCGGAAGTAGCCCGTGACCATGCGCATGGTGGTGGATTTGCCGGCGCCGTTGGGGCCGAGGAAGCCGAGTACTTCACCTTTTTCCACGGAGAAGGAGACATCATCGACTGCCACCTTGGTGCCGAACACTTTGATGAGGTTCTTAACTTGGATCATAACGTCGTTGGATCAGATGGGTTGGGGGCAAAGACGCCAGATGGGGACGGGTCTGGTTGTTCGCCCCCTCCGGACGTTCAATCGCGGGTCGCTGCTTTAAGAGGTATGAATGACTTTTCAACTGAATTTTTTGCCAGAAACCGGCCGCATTAACGCAGGGGTTAACAATCAGGCGGCAAGAAAATTTTCAACGTGACGGGGCATCCCGATCACCTACACTCCGCGCTCCCAGTCGCCGAACTCCATGCTTTGGAATCAAAACATCGACCCCAACAAGGATCCGTCGCAGAAGCCTTTCATTCTGTGGCGGCCCTTTATCATGGCCTGGGAGTGGCTGGTGCCCCCGACGGTAGCGCACCTCGACCGCCAGTCACCGCTGGCGCGTTGGATCGCCTCTTTCGTCATTATCAGCATCTCCACGGCACTGCTCATCCTTGGCATAGTGTACGCCCGGCCGCTGAAGAACTCCTACAAAAACATGCGCGCAGAGAGCATGGTGAAAGAAGCGCGGCGTATGGCGGAAAATGGCCAGGTCGTCAATGCGGTGATGAAAGCCCAGGAGGCCTACACGAATGCACCCGAAAGCGTCGAGGCAATCCGTCTGAACTTTGAGTACTTCACGCAGATGAAGCGCGATACGGCACTCTATTTCTATGACAAGCTGAAGCAGTTAGAAGTGCTCACTCCAGCAGACGAGCAGATGCATGTGCGCTGTCTGATGAACCTTGGCAGACCGAAGGAAGCCTCCGTGATGTTGGAAAAATTGATGCGGGTGGAGCAGCCCAGTGAAGCGCTCATGAAACTGGCCGAGGATGTCTGGGGCCAGCGAGAGCAGAACAAACCACTGCTCAATGTGCTGCGCAATTACACGCAGGCGCATCCGGAGGACAAGGTCGGTGCCTTGCGCTTTGCCAAAGTGCAGATGGCATCGAGCAATCCATCGGAAGTCGGTCTGGGCATGGAGCTACTCTGGACGTTGGCTGCTCAGGACGACGGCTTGGGACTGCAAGCATTGGAGTTTATCAACGGCCTTCCAACATTGTCTCCGGCGGATGCGGCCAAATTGGTAGAGCGCCTGAAGTCCCATCCCAAGGCGGGGGAAGCGCATTACGTTGCAGCCTTGAAACGCGAGGTGCTGCTGGCACCGGAACGCAAAAAAGAAATCGTGATGGATGCCACGGCGAAGTATCGGGACAAAAAGCGCGACCAACTGCTTCCCTTCGTGCGCTGGTTGGTCGAGCAGGGTGAATTCCTCCAGGTGCTGACGATCCTATCGGAGGAAGATGCCAAGACCCATCAGGGGTTGTTGGAGAACTACCTGAACGCTCTCACGATGCTCCAGCGCTTCAGTGATGTGGAGCGTTTAGTGTACGACCCGAAGGTCGCGGATATTTTGGACCCCACCACGGTGGCCATGTTTCGGGCGCACTTGGCCTATGTATTAAAGAAACCTTCCGAGGAATTACGTTCCAAGCTGATCGCAGCCAAGGACGCTGCTCAGGCCAATGGTCGCTATGCCGCCTTGTTGCGCATCGCTCAGTATGGCGAAGAGCGCGGTCACTTCGACATTGCCGAAGATGCCTACAGTCTTGCCATCAAGGCGGCGCAGCGCGCCTCGGCCTCGGCTAACATCGAGCGTGAGGCTTTTACGGGCCTCATCAAGGCCTGCGAGTCTAATCAAAACACTGAATCCATGCTCGTGGCCACGCTGAATGCGATGCAGCGCTGGCCAGATGATAACACTTTCACAGAGCGGCATCTCTATGCCAGTTTGTTAGCGGGTCGAAATATTGAGTTGTCTCTGTCCAACTCCCAAAAACTCTTGCGCGTCCAACCAAAGGACAATATTCGCAAACTCACCGTCGCGTTGGCACATTGGCGGTTACAGGATCTCCAGCAGGCGGTTTCCTACCTTCAGTACATTGATTTGAATCCGCTCACCGAAGGACAACGCGCCGTATTTGCCGCCATTGCCAATAGCGGCGGATTTCACAATGAAGCTGTTGGCGTGGTCAAGGCCATCAATCCCAAAGCGAGTATGCTGCCGGAGGAGAGGCGTTGTTTTGAACTTGTTATGACTACGCCCGACTCAGTCGTACGGCCATAGCCGTGAGGGGTCCGTGAGCTTGCCATCCGTGAATTCCACGCCTTCGGCTTTTAGAGGCGCGATCTTTTCACGCACTTTTGCCCCCGAGGTCTTTCCGAAATAGCCGCCGAAAGTCAGGTCCGCACGGATCACGCGATGGCAAGGCACCTCGGGAGATAGCGGATTGCGTTTGAGCGCCTGTCCGATGGCTTGTGCTGAGCGGCAGCGCAACGCTTTGCCGATACGAGCATACGTCGTCACACGACCGCGTGGGATTTCGCGGATGAACTCGTAGACGCGCTGTTGGAAGGGTGTCATGCCACATGAAAAAAGCCGCCTGAAACAGGCGGCTTTGGAATTCATGGCGGAACGGACGGGACTTGAACCCGCAACCTCCAACGTGACAGGCTGGCGCTCTAACCAATTGAGCTACCGCTCCCTAACCAAGAATTGGGCGGCGATACTAAACGCATGCCTTGCGCTGGCAAACGGAAACTTCTTTGTGCGCCTATTTTATCAGCAATCGCCCAAGACCTTGATAACAGCATTCACGGCACTTCTTCGCCGGAACCGATGAAAAACCAGCCTTGCACACGGCCATTGACCACGAGCGCTTGTGCCTCTGCTGGCTGTGGCCCGAAGACCGTCTTGGCATTGAAACTTACCTTCACAGCCCAACCGTTTTTGCCCTGCAATGTGGCCGGCTGCGCTTCCTGCCAGCCGGTGACGTTGTCGGGTTTGATTTCGGTGACCTGCCCACGCTTCATACTGGCAATAAGCAGTGGGAAACTGCCATCAGCGGCTCGCACTGGTTTACCACTGGAATCTACTTCGCTGCTGGAAGGTGCAGATGCGGTAGAGGCAGAAGGCGACGCCGTTTGCTGCTGTTTCTTGGCCGCGATGGCCTTGAGTTCCTCGGCTCGCACAATCTTCCACTTCTCATAGGATTCATTCAACTGTGCTTTCAAGTCGGTGCCGTCGACGGGCAATTGCGCCCGTGCCGGTGAGGTGGCTGTAGGAGCGAGAGTGAGCATGCCGTTCTCAGCACCAAGGGCGATCACTTTGGCACCTGCGCTGATCTTGCTCGCGCCCACGCTCATCTTAAACATGGCGTCCTGCGCCAATTTCACCTCACGAGGAAAGGCGGACGGCGGAATTTTGAGCCAGTTTCCGGTGAGAGCCTCGATGGGATCGAATTTCGGGCCGGATGACACTGCCACAGGTGCTGGCGCTGCGGGTTTCGGAGTTGCCACCAAAGCTGGCATGATCGGAGCTGGTGGAGGCGCTGTTTCGACGACAGCAGGCTTCTCTTCTAGGGTCGTTTTTACTGGCGCGGTCTTTACCTGCTTAGGCGGGTTCAGGCTTTTGAAGATGATTTTTCTTCCCGGCGGATTGAGGAAGTAATCGTAACCGGCAACAATGCTGCCGAGAATGAGGAGGGTGTAGAAGAGGGATTTCATGGGAGTGTTATTGATGAAACATGCAGCACTGTATATGTAAGCGATGATTTACTGCGACTTCTTGGGCGCGAAGTTACATTTTTGTGAAAAGATTATGCAAAAAGCGCGCCAACTATACGCCGCTTGCGGGCTGGGGTGAGTTCGCTAAATAACGCCCATGCCCCAACCCAACCTGCTCCTCGGAGTGAACATTGACCATGTCGTTACCCTACGTCAGGCACGGTATCGTACAATGCTGGCGTCGCCGAATGCCGAGCCGTCCGTGCTGGCAGCGGCACTGGAGGCTGAAAAGGCTGGGGCTCATTCGATTACGGTTCATCTGCGTGCTGATCGCCGCCACATTCAGGACGCAGACGTGTGGCTGCTGCGAAAGCACATTGGCACGAAGTTGAATCTGGAAATGGGCAATACGCAGGAGATCCTCGCTATCGCCCTGGAGGTGCGGCCCGACTTCGCCTGTATGGTGCCGGAGAACCGTGAGGAGGTGACGACTGAAGGCGGCCTCGATGTCGCGGGCCAGCGTGATGCTTTGTACAGCACGGTTAAGGCACTCAGCGCCAACGGTACCCGTGTCAGCATGTTTATTGACCCCGACCTCAATCAGGTCCGTGCCAGCGCTGAAATCGGTGCGGCGATGATCGAACTGCACACCGGCACCTTTGCCAATCACAGCGGTGTGGAGCGAGAAGACGAAGTGCGGCGATTGTCTGTGGCCGCAGAATTGGGGCATGCACTAGGACTTCAAATCAATGCCGGGCATGGATTGACGACGAAAAATCTGCCCGATCTCTGGACTGTGCCCCATCTGGCGGAGTTGAACATCGGCCACCACATCGTTTCACGGTCCCTATTTGTCGGTCTGCGGGCAGCGGTGCAGGAAATGCTGGCGGTCATGGCCTCATACCGCGATTGATCCGCCATGAAACTCACTGGCGTCGGCATTGATCTCGTGGAAGTGCCGCGTATCCGCGAGATGCTGGAAAAGCACGGTCAGCGTTTCAAGGAACGCACCTTCACGGCGGCGGAGATCGCCTATTGCGACGGCTGCGCCGAACCGGCGATGCATTACGCCGCCCGCTTTGCTGCCAAGGAGGCCGTCGCCAAGGCCCTCGGCACAGGTATCTGGGCTGAAGGTGTGAGTTGGACGGATATCGAGGTTGGGCGTGAAGCCAGTGGCAAACCGGTGATCATCCTGCATGGCATGGCCAAAGAGCATGCCGGGGAGGCTGCCTGCCTTGTCAGTCTGACGCACACTCGAGATCTTGCCATGGCGCAGGTATTTCTAGCCTGAGCTTTTGCTTTTCACCTGTTGCTCCAACCGCTAGGCTTAGGCCCATTAAATCATGCGACGCGCGATCTATCCCGGTAGCTTCGATCCCATCACCAACGGCCACCTTGACGTGCTCCAGCGGGCGGCGGGTATTTTTGACAATCTTATCATCGCGGTTGCACGTGATAACGCGAAACAGAGCCTTTTTAGCGTCGAAGAACGTGTCGAACTCATCCGCAACGCCACCGCCGATATCGAAGGCATCGAAGTCATGCCCTTTGACGGCCTACTGGTCAATTTCGCCCGCCAACACAACGCCATCGCTCTCGTGCGCGGCCTACGTGCCGTGTCTGACTTCGAATTTGAGTTCCAACTCGCCCTGATGAATCGTAAGTTAGAACCGAACTTAGAAACCTTGTTTCTTATGCCACGCGAAGAGTACACCTACATCAGCAGTCGCTTGGTAAAGGAAATTTGCCGACTCGGCGGTCACATCGAACAATTTGTCCCGCCCAACGTCGCCGATGCCCTGCGGTCTAAGCTTCAGCACTCCTGACCACCACCCCTATGCATCGCCCCCTGCACATTGATATGCGTTCCCTGCCAGACAGCGGCAAGGATATCTCCGGTCACGAACCAGCCACGATCTTCGGTTTGGCCGAAAAAGACCCGGTCAGGGCCATCTCCCCTCTGGAATACGACCTCCATATCGAGCGAGACGACGGCGATCTCATCGTCACCGGTACCCTGGCAGCCACTTTTAGCCTCGAATGTGGCCGCTGCCTGGAGCGGTTCGAGCACCGCCTCGAGATTGCCGATTATGCCACCGAATTGGAGTTTGAGAAGGATGCTACGATCAACTTGACGGATACCATCCGGGAAGATACTCTCCTAGCCCTTCCGAGCTACCCACGCTGTGAGGACGGCAATGTCCGGTCTCGTCAGTGTCCCGCCGAAGGTAGGTTTGAAACCGTGCTGGAAACAGCCGCAGACGAGCCTCAAAGTGCGGGTCAGGGTGTGTGGGAAGCATTGAACAAGTTGAACTAGACCAGACCCCCCACCCGATACTCTCATGGCCAATCCGAAGCGCAGACAATCCAAGAGCCGCCAACGCATGCGTCAAGGCGCTAACCGCTGGAAAGCGCCCACACTCAAGAGCTGCCCAGAATGCGGCACTACCGTCCCCGGCCACGTCGCCTGTCCCTCCTGCGGTTACTACCGTGGTCGTCAGGTGATCAGCAAGGTCGCTGGCGAAAGTTAAGCTCTTCAGTTCGTCCTTTTTCAATCACCCCGCTGTGTCTAACGACGCGGCGGGGTTTTTGTTTAGCCAGTCGGGTGGACCTTCAACACGATAGAAATCGCCATGCAGGAGGCTTCACTTAGCAAACCGTTGGTTCGATCTCATCACAGCTGCCTGCGACGAGAGTCAGGCAGACGATGCTGCGGTCTTGGAGCGGGTAGGTTTGGGTGCCGGTGAACTGCGCTGCTTTTCCAGATGGGAAGGATGGGGTCAGGCTCGTGTCAAAGGTGAGCTGCCAGCGAGTACTTTGTGTCCCTGGAAGTATAAATGCATGCGGCTCCAAGCCGTTGTTGAATAACAGCAAGAGCGGCTTGGTTGAATCTTCGTCTGCACCCAGCAGCGCACCGAAGTGGCGGCGATTGGGATTATGCCACTCTTCATGGCAAAGCAGGGTGCCATCGCCTTCGAGCCAGGAGACATCAGGTAGGCCGGTGGCGTGGTTGGGGTTACCGTCAAAGTAGGTGCTACGGCGCAGGATAGGGTGGCTGCGGCGGAAGGCGGTCATCCGCCGCGTGAAGTCGAGCATGTCCACATCACAATTGCTCCAATCTAGCCAAGTCAGGGCGTTGTCGTGGCAGTAGGCGTTGTTGTTGCCCTGTTGGGTGCGGCCACGTTCATCTCCCGCAGTGAGAAACGGCACGCCGAGTGAGCACATCATGGTAGCGATCATGCCACGGCGTAGTTTGGCCCGTGTTTCGAGGACTTTGAGGTCCGTGGTGGGACCTTCGATGCCGCAGTTGGTGCTGTGATTGCTGTCGTCACCGTCACGATTGCTCTCGCCGTTGGCCTCGTTGTGCTTGTGCTCGTAGCTGACGAGATCCAGCAGTGTGAAGCCGTCGTGCGACGTGAGGAAATTGATACTCGTCTGCGGTGAGCGTTGATTCCAGGCATAGATGTCCTGACTGCCGCATAAACGCTTGGAAAACTCAGCAGTACTGCCTGAGTCAGCTCGCCACCAACTGCGCACAGTGTCACGATATTTGCCATTCAGCTCACGCCACGGCTTGGGGAACTGGCCCACCTGATAACTGTCCATGCGCGAGATGTCCCAGGCTTCGGCGATGAGTTTTACTCGCGACAGCACGGGGTCCTGCGATACGGCACTGAGGAACTGCGATTGTGAGTGAAAGCTGTGCGTCTCATTGCGTGCCACTGTCACGGCAAGGTCAAAACGGAAGCCATCTACGTGCATTTCCGTGACCCAGTAGCGCAGGCTGTCCATGATCAAGCGCAGGCCGCAGACGCTGGCAGAATCCACCGAGTTGCCGCAGCCAGTGACGTTGATGTAGCTCGCGCCGCTGGCCCCGTAGTAATGGCGGTAGTAGCCGTAGTCGTCGAGACCACGAAACATCAGCATGGGACCGCGCTCATCGCCTTCAGCCGTGTGATTGTAAACCACGTCGAGTATGACCTCGATGCCGGCAGCGTGCAGTGCTTTCACCATCGCCTTGAACTCACGTACCTGCTCCTGCGGTGAACTGGCGGCGGCGTAGGTGTTGTGCGGTGCAAAGAAACCGATGGTGTTGTAGCCCCAATAATTCGTGAGTTTTTTCTCCAGCAAGAAGCTGTCATCAAGATGCTGATGCACTGGCAGCAGCTGCACGCTGGTGATACCGAGATCGCGTAGGTAGTCAGTGACCGCCGGGTGACCGAGTCCAGCATAGGTTCCGCGCAGATTGGCAGGCACATCGGGATGCGTCTGTGTAAAGCCCTTCACATGCAGTTCGCAGATCACCGTGTCGCGCCAAGGCACTTTCGGGGTGGTGTCGCCGGACCAATCGAAAGACTCGTCGATCACGACGCTCTTCAAAGCCGACGTGCCATTGTCGATGCTACCCGGCGGGTGCTGCGGATCAGGCACGATCCGCATGTTTTCCGCTGCATCGGGCGTGCCGTGGATCGCCCGCGCATAAGGATCGAGCAGCAGTTTGTGCGGATTGAATCGCATCGTGTGCTCCGGGACCCATGGGCCGTGTGCTCGGTAGCCATAGAGTGTGCCGGGACCGGCGTTGCGCACTGTGACGTGCCAGAGGTCGTTTTCACTACGCTGCAGGCGCACGCGAGCGGTCTCGCGAGTAGCGTCTTGCGGATCGTAGAGGCAAAGATCAATGGCGGTCGCATGCCTTGAATGCACTGCGAAACGCGTGCCATCAGGACCTAGGCTGACACCAGGAATCGATGGCAGATCACGTTCATCCAAGGAAACAGCGGCGGCCGACACCACCGGCTTGGCGGACTTGGGCGTTGAAGGGGCAAATTTTCGTTTCCAGCTTCGGAGCAATGGTTGCATGCGAACTATCACGCACAACGTTTGCCATGCCGCCATGAATTATCGTTCACAAGCCTGCCTTTTTTTACTGCTCTCAACCATGCTGAAGGCCCAGCGCATGTGCCATTGCCTGAATCAGGCTGTAAAACACCCAAGCGTAGAACGCCCAGCCGATGAGTAGCAGTAACGCGATCAATGCTAGAAGGATGAAGATGCCGAGGTAGAAGTGCAGAGTGCTACGCTTCACCTTGTCTTGATGTCCGGCCTGCCAGGCGGTTAGGAGCTTCAGATTGCGGGTGTTGGACTTGAAAAAAACAGAGGCAACAGCGCCGGCACCGGGGATGAGGCCGATGAGGAAATTGAGGCCCATGTTTAGCGCCATGCGGAGGAAAGTCGGGATGGGAATGCCGCTACGCAGTGCATCGAGCAGGATGATGAAACCGGCACCTGAGGCCACGGTATCGCCCACGCCGGGAATCAGTGCGAGGATGGGATCAAACCCAACACGGACGTTCGTGCCTGGAACGCGCATCAATTCATCGAGATACCTCGCGAGGATGCGTGCACTGGCGCGGTCGGTGGGATCTTTGCTCGCGGCGAGTTGTGCAGCGATAGGATTGATCGCAGGCGGTGGCACGACCGCATCCACTTTGAGTTCTGGCGTTGGAAGCGACATGGCGCAGGTTCGTCATTCTGATTTTGTCATTCCAGCAGAACACGTCAGGTCTTGCTGGGCAGATCGACGAGCATCTGAGCGTTGCTGGGATAGCGTTCGAGCAGGGAAATAACGCGTTGGATGGCTTCGATAGGTTTGTGACCGGCGAGACCACGACGCAGCATGTGAATTTTGTCGAGTTGGAAGGTCTGGAGCAGCAGTTCCTCACGACGGGTGCCGGATTTGAAGATGTTCACGGCTGGGAAGACGAACTGCTCGGCGATGCGGCGGTCGAGCACGAGTTCCATGTTGCCAGTGCCTTTGAACTCTTGGAAAATAAGGTCGTCCATACGGCTGCCGGTTTCGACCAGTGCGGTGCCCAGAATGGTGAGCGAACCGGCAGTGCGAGTGTTGCGTGCAGCAGCAAATAGACGACGTGGAATCTCCAATGCACCGACGCCGACGCCACCGCTCATGGTGGCACCACTTTTGGCGGTGTTGTTGAAGGCACGGGCCATGCGGGTGATGGAATCCATGAGCATGAAGACGTGATCACCGCACTCAACGAGGCGTTTGGCACGCTCAATGGCGAACGCGGCGATGCGTGTGTGGTTTTTGACGTCTTGATCGTTGTTACTGGCGAAGATTTCGGCCTGCGGCAGGATGCGTTTGAACTCAGTGACTTCTTCCGGGCGTTCATCGACGAGCAAGATCATGAGGTGCGTGCCGGGATGATTTTCGACAATGGCCTCAGCGATATGCTGGAGGATGGTGGTCTTACCGGCACGTGGTGGGGCGACAATCAAACCACGCTGACCGCGGCCAACGGGCGTCATCATGTCAATGACGCGGGTCGTGAGGCGATCCTTGGTGGTTTCAAGCTGGTAGCGCTTGTTGGGATTGATGGCCTTGAGTTCTTCAAACAACGGCAAATCGCGCATGGCTTGCGGATTGCGCGCATTGACCTCGGTGACTTCGGTGACCTGTGGGCCACGGCCGCCTTTGCACTGCACGCCGGAAATGTGCATGCCCTCACGCAGACCGTATTTGCGGATGAATTCAGGCGGAATGAAGGCATCGAGCGGGTGCTGCGCGTAGGAACGATCTTTTTGGCGCAGGAAGCCGTAACCCTTGGGCGACATTTCGAGAATGCCATTAGCGGGTTCCGGCGGGCCGAGCGGCACTTCCTGCACGGGTTCATGGCGTTGACCTTGTCCAGCGTTGCTGGCAGGATGTTCGCCATTGCCGTTTTGCTGATGTTGATTCGGATCACGCTCACCACGTTCACCGCCGCCACCGCGACGTTCGGCCCGGCGCTGCTTCCAACGCTCAAACTTCATCTTGCGGCGTTCTTTAGCTGTCATCGGTCGTGGCTGTCCGTTGTCATCGAGAATGACATGACGGGGAGCGCCAGAATCGTTACTGGAAGTCTGTGACGCGTGATTTTCGCTGCGTGGCTCAGTTGCGGGAGCCTCTGCAGCGGCAACAGGTTCAGCAGGCTGGATAGCAACGACAGGGGGAGCAATTTCAGTCACAGGCACCGGTATCTCCACGGCAGGTGCGACTTCAGCCACTGCCTCAGGAATTGTTTCGACTTCAGGTGCTTCAGCGATCTGCTTCTTCGTGGTCTTGCGTGCCACTTTGGTAGCAGGCTTTTTCACGGCAGCTTTCTTAGCGACAGCTTTCTTGGCCGGGGCTTTGCGTTTGGGCTTGGGCTCTTCAACCTCGGCGATGAGTTCTTCGGACATAAATGGGAAAGGGGAAGGGGATTAGTCGAGTTGGTCGGCGATGGCGTCGTCGATTTCGAAATTGGCGTGGATGTGCTGTGAGTCGTCGTAATCGTCGAGCAAGTCGTATAGGCGGATCAGTGACTTGGCTGTGTCCAGGTCACTGACGGTGACGGTGGTTTGTGGCTGGTAAATGAGGTTCAGCGTGCGTGAGGCAAGATTCTTCTCGCGCATGACACCGGCCACTTGGAAGAGCTGATCCGTGGCGGTATAGACGACCCAATCGTCACCTTCTTCTTGAATGTCTTCGGCACCAGCGTCGAGCGCGATTTCCATGATCTGGTCCTCGGAGGCGTTGGTTCTATCAAGGCGGATTTCACCGCGACGGTTGAAAAGGTAAGACACACTGCCTGAGTCGGCGAAAGTACCGTTGTTTTTGGACAGCAGGGTGCGGATGTCGTTGGCGGATCGATTGCGGTTGTCGGTGACGATTTCGATCATCATGGCGACGCCACCAGGTGCATAGGCTTCATAAAGTATTTCTTCGAGCTGCGCTCCTGCGAGTTCACCGGTGCCTTTTTTGATGGCGCGGTCAATATTGTCGTTTGGCACGTTGGCGGCGCGTGCGGCGAGAATGGCGCTACGCAGGCGGGCATTGGAGTCGGGGCTACCGCCACCGTGTTTAGCGGCAAGGGTAATTTCTTTGGCAAGTTTGCTGAAAGCGTTGCCGCGTTTAGCGTCAACGATTGCTTTACCACGCTTGATCTTGGACCATTTGTTGTGGCCGGCCATGATTGAGGTGCGATGTCGGGTGAAAACAGCGTACGGAACGGCCAATGACGGCGGGCATCCGTGCGGTTGTGATTTGGAAGATGTGGGTGGGAAAGCGGCCTTGCCGCGGTGTGTTCCAGAAGGATTGACGGCCACGCAACGAGTGCGGGGGCGCGTTTCATCAGCACGAGAGGCTGGGGAAACATCGGCAAACCTGCCGGGGACAACACCAAGTGTTCACCAAGTTGAGAGAACTTGGAACGATGTGGAGTGTGCGGGAGAGGAGGCGCTCTTGCAAGATGTTTTTCATGCGCAGGTTCAAGAATGCGACCGCGAGGGCGTATTGGGGAAGTGATTTCGCGCCTCATAGCCTGGTTCTGCCTGCCCGTACTGGCGACTGCTGCCGTGCCGACGGCGGAACCGCTGTGGTCGCTGCAGCCCTTCGCGCTTCAGCCATTGCCGATGGTGAAGCAGCAGAACTGGCCCCGCTCGCGTGTGGATCATTTCATTCTGGCACGGTTGGAGAAGGAAAGTCTCTTGGAGAAGGAAAGTCTCACGCCGAATGGCGATGCGGATGCAGCCACTTTGTTGCGGCGGGTGTACTTTGATTTAATCGGCCTGCCGCCATCGCTGGAGGAGATCGAGAGTTTTGAGATGTCCAAATTCGCCGCCGTGGTGGACAAGCTGCTTGCTTCGCCCGAGTTCGGCGCACGTTGGGGCCGCCACTGGCTGGATGTGGCGCGCTACGCGGAGACCAGCGGCAACACCCGCAACATGGCCTACGTGCTGGCTTGGCGTTACCGGAACTATGTCGTTCGTGCCTTCAACCGCGACACGCCGTTCGATGAATTCATTCGCGAGCAGATTGCCGGCGATCTGCTGCCACCGGCGGACGAGTTGGTGCGGCGAGACGATCAACTCCTCGCCACCGGCTTTCTCAATATCGGCGTGAAGTCGCTCGGCGAGCAGGACAAGGATCTCTATGACATGAACGTGGCCGACGACCAGATCGACGCGACCTGCCATGCCTTCCTGGCCCTGAGCGCGAACTGTGCTCGTTGCCATGATCACAAGTTCGATCCCATTCCCACCGCCGACTACCACGCGCTGGCGGGCATCTTCCGCAGCACGCAAAATCTATCCGGCGTCGAAACGAACAACGTGCTCAAAGAGGCGGAGGCGATGCCGCTTGGCAAAAACGGCATGCAGCGCATGGCGGTAGTGAAGCAGCATGAGAAAGATGTCGCTGACATGCAGAAGGACTACCTGGAGGTGGCGAAGAAGCGCAGCACGGTGCGTGAAGAGCTGATCAAAGCGGGCATTGATCCCACCAAGAAGCCTGGGGCGATGCCGAAGGAGATGGTGGAGAAGATGACTGCGCTCGGCGTGCTCGAACAAGACGTGACTGCGTGGCAGAAGAAGCTCGCGGAAAAGCAAAAGAGCGCACCAACGCCACCGCCGCTCGGCATGTCCGTGCGTGATGGCGAAACGCCCATCGACTGTCCGGTCTATGAAAAGGGCGAGATCAAAAAGCCGCTCGCACCCGTGAAACGCGGCGCATTGTTGGCCATTCCAGTCAAGCTGGTGGCGATTGGGCCGAAAGAGAGCGGACGCCGTCAACTCGCCGACTGGATTGCGAGTCCGCAGAATCCACTGACGGCCCGCGTCATCGTGAACCGTGTCTGGTTGCATGTGTTTGGCCGTGGCTTGGTCGAATCACCCGATGATTTTGGCAAGATGGGCATGAAGCCTTCGCATCCTGAGCTGCTGGATGATCTAGCTGCGCGATTTGTGAAGGATGGTTGGTCGATCAAGAGCCTGATTCGCGAGTTGGTGATGAGTCGAGCTTATCAGATGAGTTCAGCAACGCCGGCGCAGTCGAGTGATCCCGCCAACATCCTGCTATGGCGGGCGAATCGGAAGCGCCTCGAAGCAGAGCCGCTGCGTGATGCGGTTCTTTATCTCGGCGGCACCCTCGATTACACGCCGCGTGAAGGTTCGCCGGTTGCCGACAAGGCGCAGGCGATCAAGCCAGCGGGACGTGAGGTGGGAAGGAAGCATTTCCTCAATGACCTCAAGGACGACACCACCCATCGCAGCATCTACCTGCCCATCGTGCGCGGGGCGCAGTTGCCGATGATGCAGTGCTTCAACGCCGCCGATCCCGGCCTCGTCATCGGCAATCGCTCCGCCAGCATCACGCCCATGCAGTCGCTGCTGCTGATGAACAGCGATCAAATCATGGCGCAGGCACAAAACTTCTCGAAACGGCTGACCGGGACGACTCTTGATGCGCGCATCATGCATGCCTGGCAGATGGCCTGCTGTCGTCTGCCCACCACGCAGGAGCTTGAAGCCTTGCGTGGCTTCATCTCGGCTGCGGGTGACACTGACGAAGGCTGGACGCAGCTCTGCCACGCGGTGCTGCAAAGCGGGGAGTTTCAAACCGTTTACTAAATCAGTGATGAACACGCACTTTAATCGCCGCCAACTGCTCAGCGCTTCCAGCGCCGGGTTTGGCATGCTGGCGCTCAAGGGATTGTTCGCTAGCAACGCGCAGGCGGCGCTGGTGAATCCGCTGGTGCCGACGAAGACGCATTTTCCGGCGCGGGCGAAGCGGGTGATTTTTTTGTTCATGCAGGGCGGACCGTCGCAGGTGGATACGTTTGATTTCAAGCCGGAACTGACACGCATGCATGGTGTGAAGGCGGGCGGTGGCGACAGCCCTGCGTATTATCAGAGTCCGTGGGCGTTTCAGCCGCGCGGCAAGAGCGGCATGCTCGTTTCAGATCTGCTGCCGAACATCGCGCGGCATGCGGATGATCTGTGTGTGATTAATTCGATGCACACGGATCACAGCGCGCATCCGCAGGCGATTTTGCAGATGAACACGGGCAGTTTTGCCTTCACGCGACCCAGCGTGGGGTCGTGGTGTGTGTATGGGCTGGGTACGGAGAATCAAAACCTGCCGGGCTTTGTGACGATCAATCCGTCGTTCTCAGGCGGTGGACCGTTGAAGTATGGCAGCGCTTTTTTGCCGTCGGTTTGTGCTGGAACGCCGATAGGGCAGGACAGTGGCAATGGCTCAAGCCCCGATTCTCCCGCGACTTCGCTCAAAGACATCCAACTGCCGTTCATGAAGAATGCACGCATGGATGCGGCGGCACAGCGGCGGCAGCTTGATCTGGTGCAGTCGCTGAACCGGCAGAGACTGGCGCAGGATGGCAGCAACGAGGCGCTGGAAGGTTTGATTACATCAGCTGAACTCGCCTTCAACATGCAGCGCGAGATGCCGGACGTGATGAGCTTGAAGACGGAGAGCGCCACGACTCATGAGATGTATGGCATCGGTGACGGGAAGCCGACAGATCAGATCGGCCGCGCGTGTTTGATGGCGCGACGGTTTGCGGAGGCAGGTGTGCGCTTTATCCAGGTAAATCACGAGTTCTGGGACGATCACAGCGACATTTTCAAAGGTCACCCGCAGCATGCGCTCGAAACAGATCAACCTGTGGCTGCGCTGCTCACGGATTTGAAGCAACGCGGACTGCTGGAAGACACGCTGGTGCTCTGGGGTGGTGAATTTGGCCGCCCGCCGCTGCTGAACAAGAACAAGGGCCGCGACCACAATAATCTCGGTTTCACCATGTGGCTGGCCGGCGGTGGCACCAAACTCGGCATACGCTATGGCAGCACCGTTGAAACCGGTGCGACGGCCATGGAGCACAAGGTGCATCTGCTCGACCTGCACGCGACGATGCTGCACCTGCTCGGACTCGATCACGAAAAGCTCACCTACCGCTACGCCGGTCGCGATTTCCGTCTCACCGATGTGTTTGGTGACGTGAAGCGTGGTTTGATCGCTTAGCGCGCTTTTTTCTTCGTGCTCTGAGGGGCTGGTTTGTCAGGAGTCACAGGCTTTCCCTCGATTTTATCGTCGAATGTCAGTACCTTGGGCGGCGTGGGGGCCGGACCGTTCCAGAGGAAGTGTTCGAGACGAATTTTAGTCGCACGTTCGCGTGCTTCCACAGCGCGATCACCAGGGCGTTGGGCGATTTGTTCCGCTAGACATGCCGCTGGCTCCCATTGACGCGAGGCTTCGAGGAGATCGATGCCGAAGAAACCTGCCTTGGAGAACCACACGTAATCCGCTGGGCTTGCGGGTGGAGTCATGTCGGCGGCACGCAGGACGTTGTAGCAGGCTTCGAGCGCTTCGGTATCGCGTTTCGCATCATGATGCGCTGAGGCAAGCGTGAAGCCGGCGCGGGCTTTCCACATGAAGGGTAGTGAATTGTCAGAGAGGAAAGCATCGAGCAAGTCAGCAGCGGCATCCAGTTGCACCGGTGCTGTTTTGCCAAGCAGGAGCAGTATCTCCGCTTTTTCACAGACGGTCATGCGGCGTTGTTCGGGATCGAGAGATTTCATGGCCAGCACTTTGTCCAAGGCCGCGAGCGCTGGCGCATGATTTCCTTGGAGGCGTTCGGATAGGGCCTGTTGCCTACGTGCGGCGACAGCGATTGCGCCGCCCTTTTGCGCCAGTTCCTCCCAGATTGCGAGTGCACGGGCTCGGCCTTCCGCGCTCATCACTGAAGAGGCGGACATGGCGGCAAAATAGAGTGCTGTCTCCGCATGGGGTGTATCAGGGTAATCGCTTGCGATGATCTCGAATTCGGTGCGTGCGTTGGCAAAATCTTCGAGTCGAAAATAAGCACTGGCGATTTTCATGTGCACTTCTGGCAACAGCGGGCTTTGCGGCCAGGCTTTGAGAAACGCGGCACCGTCAGTGACCAGTGTTTTTAAATCACCCGCTGCATCGCGCAGCCAGAGCTGCGTGTAGTCGATGCGCTGACGTTGCGCGGGAGTGAGTTCACCGGCGGTGGCACCGTCGAGGGTTGTTTGTGCATCCTGGATGCGTGGAGGCACCGCCATGAGCATCCATTCAGTCAGGGCAATGCAGGCATCGGCGTAGCGCGGATGTTTTGGATAGGCACGGATGAAGGCCCGCAGTCCAGCCTCGGCCTCGGGTTTGCGTCCGGCGGCTAGGAACATGGCTTTTTCGAGTTCCAGCGAGGCGGCGGAGTCGTTGCTTTCTTTGCCAACGGCGGCGGCGTTCGAAACGATTTCGAGTTGGCCGAGGAGGCTGACGTAGAGCGTGAAATCACTGGCGAGAATGGCTGCGACGGCTGCATTGAACAGCGCACGGCGGCGTTCTGTGAGTGTGGTGGCGATGTTGGCGGCGTTTTGAAATAGCTGCAGCGCCTGACGGTGATCTCCACGGCGAAACAGAATACTGCCAGCAGCGAAATCGATTGTAGCAGAAGAATTGCTAAACTGTTTGCGCCACGCCTCGGCTAGGGCAAGAACGCGTGCATCGATTTTGTGATCTGCATAGATCTCCATCGCCAGACGCATCGCGTCGCCGAGGCGCGGGTGGCCGGGATGAAGCTGAAGCAGAGCTTCGAGCAGGCTGACAGCCTCATCGTCGCGTTTTTCAGCAGCCAACCACTTCGCGGTCATATAAATCGAATGGCCGCGAAAATCAGCGGCAGCGGCAGCGAGCGAGGGAGACGGTTCAGGCTGCTGCTGTGCTGCGTTACCTGATGAAATCCAGCGCAGCAAGGCTTCTGGCAGCGTCTTTGGTTCCTTGAGGCTTTGATGCGCACGATCTAGCAAATCAAATGCTTCCAGCCAGAGCCGACTGTCGGCGGTAGCATCGAGAAATTTGAGTAGATGATCTTGCGCCTTGGCGGCCTGGTTATGCCGCAGCCAAGCCTCGGCCTCAAGCAGGATGGCGGCCTGATGCAGCCGCTCACCGCCGTTGGTGGCAGCCAAAACGGTTTTCAGCATGTTCTGCGCGGGAATGATTTGCCCACTTTGCAGCAGCGCACGAGCACGCAGGTAGCTGCTAGCGGCATCATCGGCTACTGGTGGCAATACAGCGGTAGTTTTCCCTTCGTTGATGTCGATTTCGTTGTGCAGCAGTTGTGCATGCCTGCGCAGTGATTCGTCGGTGGCAGTCAACATCGGCGCGGTTTCGGCTTGAGCAGCGGCGTTTTCACCGAGTGCGGCGAGAATCTGTGCTAGCAGCAATCGTGTGCGTGGTTGGCGCGGCGCTTGTTCGTCCTCCGTCAGGATTTTTCGCGCACCATGCAGATCACCGTTCAAAACCAGCGCCTCTCCACGCCAGAACGTTTCATCGTCGAGATCATAGGCCTCCGCCAATGCCATTAAGTGCGGTCCATTCTCGGCACGTGTCCAGGCCTCGGCGGCAAAGGTGGCGAGTTGGCGTGTTTCAATGCGCGTCCAGCCCTTCTGCTTGAGGAGTCGCTCCGCTTTCACGCCTGCGACACCCGGCAGACCATCGGCCATTGCCTGCCGTGCGGAGACATAATCAGCCGCGTCTTCCAGTCCCGCTGCTGAGAGGGCGGCTGGAAATAAGACTGCGGCAATAAAAAAGAGGCTGCGTGGCTTGAGCATGCACCCGTAGCCTATCGCAGCCTCCGAAGAGAATCCAGAAAGAGATGAATCAGCGTGGGAAAGCGCCAGCCTTCATGGCAGCGGTGGCCCCAAAGGCGACAAAACCGATGACCGCGACCAAGTAGAGGCTGAGCATGATGATCGTCATGACGCCGATAAATTTCCAAAAGCTGCGCTGTTCATTCAATGCCGCATCTAGATCGGCCACCGAATGAGACGCACCCAGCGAACCGATGCGATTGGCATATTTCCAAAGTTTGATGGCGGGAAAAATGTACACGAATGCCATCACACCATAGAGGATTGATAAAAAGATGAACTCTTTGCCTCCAAAGGGCCCCGTTGTCGCTTTTCCAGCACCCATAACGGACACCAGTCCCATGCCAGCTCCGGCTAGCAGCATGAAAGCGACGCCAATCCACAACAACACCGACATGAACCGCACCCATGGTTTCGTGCCAGCAAGTTGTGCGATTGTTCCAGGCGAGACGGCATCTGCGCCCGCGCCACTGGCAGCACCGTAGAGGTTGGCGGAGGGGGAGGAGTAGGGATTGGCTTCCATGATGGGATGAGTGTGGTTTAACTGACCGCCGGATCGTTTTAACCGGCATTAAATTAGGCTACGAAAAAAAATCGGTGGTTGTCAAAAGCAAACGCCACCGCTTGAGTGACAATAATGGCGGCAGCACGAGCGGACACCTTGCAATCAGTCGAACTCGCGGACGGCGTGCAAATCCAACTGCGTGTGGCAGGCCCGGCGGTGCGCAGCATGGCCTACACGTTGGACCTACTGTTGCGCATCGTCATTTACATCGTCGTGGGGTTAGCGGCAGTATTTCTCCTGATCAGCGCCATTGGAGCCGAAATGACCGGCGGACTGATGATGATTTTCATCTTTTTGATGGAGTGGTTTTACAATGTGTTCTTCGAGGCCGGACCGCGAGGTGCCACTCCAGGACAACGGCGGATGGGACTGCGGGTGATGAGCGTGACCGGCGGCCCGGTATCGCTTGCGCAGGCGGTGATGCGCAATTTCCTGCGTGTGGTTGATTTCATGCCCGGCTTCTACCTTGCTGGCATCGTGTGCATGCTCTTCACGAAGCGTTTTCAGCGCTTGGGAGATCTGGTGGCTGACACGGTTGTGACGTATGCGGACGCCCCTCCCGCCATTACGCCCAATGTCGAAGTGCGAGCGCAACGACGTGCGCCATCGCAGGTGCTCACACGTGAGGAGCAGGCCGCATTGTTACAGTTCATGGAACGCGCCCCGCTATGGGCGGATGAGCGACGCATCGAACTGGCCACGCTGGTGGAGCCGCTGACGCAGGCACAGGGCATGGAAGGATTGCGTAATCTTTGTGGCATGGCGCTGTGGTTGCAGGAGCCGGAAGACAAACGCGGCACACCGCCGCCACTGAAAGGAGTGCCATTGTTCCGCTCATGACTCCTGCCCAGTTTGAAAAACAGATCGAGCCCCGCTGGCAAAAGTTGGAGCAATTGCTGACTGAGGCAGAAAAATCGCAGCCCACAGTGAGTGTGGACGAACTGCCTGCCACTTTCCGCCAAGTGTGCCATGACCTCAGTTTGGCGCAGCATCGCATGAGTCCACAGCGGCTTACTCTGCGGCTCAATGCGCTGGCAATTCGTGGCTATCGTGTCCTGGAGCGCCGCAGTTCGGGTGGCTGGGAGTCGTTTGTGCGACTGCTGCTGGTGCAGTTTCCTCAAGTCGTGCGTGCAGAAGCAAAACTGTTTTGGTGGTTCACGGCCTTATTCTATGTGCCAGCGGTGGTTATGGCCGCATTCACGCCGTCACATCCCGAGTGGTCGATGGCCTTGCTTGGTCCCGATGGAATGGCGCAGATCGAAGGCATGTATGGTGAAGACACTTCTCCAGGCGAATTCATGCGCGACAAGTTCGGCTCCAATTTCGCGATGTTTTGCTTCTACATCTGGAACAACGTCAGCATTAATTTCAAAACCTTCGCCGGGGGCATGCTCGGCGGTGTGGGATCGCTTGTCGTGCTGTTGTTCAACTCGCTCTTCCTTGGTGCGGTGGCGGGCTACGTTCACTACTCGGGCAATCCGGCGACATTATACTCTTTCGTGGCCGGTCATTCTGCCCCTGAGCTGACGGGTCTCGTGATCTCGGCGATGGCAGGCATGCGACTGGGCCTTTCCGTGTTGCGTCCGGGAAGATTGGAGCGTCGTGCAGCGTTGGTGCTCGTAGGACGCAAAGCACTGCCGCTGCTCATCGGTGCTGCTACATTGACCTGCATCGCGGCAGTGATCGAAGGTTTCTGGTCCGCACAAAACTTCGCTCCCGCGATCAAGTACACATTTGGCGCGATCAACTGGCTGTTGCTGGCAGCATTCTTGTTTTTCAGTGGAAGGGGGCAAACGCATGCGACTTGAGGACATGACCGTCACACTGCGTCCGCGTCAGCCGTGGGAGGCCGTCGATCTCGGCTGCGCGATGGTGCGGCGTGATTTTGGTCGGCTGATGACTTTGTGGGCGAGCACGGTGTTGCCGCTGTGGGTCGTGGTTTGCGTGATTTTCCGTGACATGCCGGTGTGGATTCCGCTCGTCGTGTGGTGGTTGAAGCCGCTGTATGATCGTGTGCCGTTGTTCTTCCTCAGCCGTGCCGCGTTTGGCGTGCGTCCCGGCTTTGCTGAGACGTGGCGGGCTTGGCCGCGGTTGATGTTCATGAATTTTCTTCCCGCACTACTGTGGCGAAGATTATCGTTCATCCGTAGTTTTGCGTTACCGGCGCAGTTGCTGGAGGGCCTTCGCGGTGCTGCGGCAAATCGGCGTGTCAAAACTCTCGCGATGGAAGGCGGTGGCTCCGGGGCATCGCTGACCTTTGCGTTTTCCACCATCGAATTGTTCCTCTGGCTCGGCTTGATGTCGGGAACATATGACCTGCTGCCAGAGGCGGCCACGCCCGACTGGTTTGGCATTTTTCAGGCCTTCGATTTTGAAAACACCATTCCTGCTGCCTTCCTATGGTGGGGCGCAGGATGCCATATGATCATCGTCACATTGATCGAGCCGTTTTATGTGGGTGCTGGTTTCGCTCTTTATTTAAACAGTCGCACGCAAATCGAAGGCTGGGACGTGGAACTGGCCTTCCGCCGCATGGCTACACGACTGACTGCTGCTGCAACGATCTTGATTGCCGCGCTGTTTGTTTTTGGTATGCCGCAGCCTGCACCGGCCGCTGCGGGCGAAGATGCGGCACAAGCCATCCAGGAGGTGCTCAAGAAACCTGAATTTGAGATTCACAAGGTTCAGACCAAACGCTGGATACCAGAATTTGAGGGGGATGCACCGAAGGCAAACTCAGGTGGTTATTTGGATGCGTTCGGTTTCTTAATTCAAGCGTTGTTCTGGATGATAGTAGTCGGACTCGTGGCTTGGCTGATTGTGTATCTGGTGAAGAATCGCCATCTCTTCATCTCGCATAGCACCAGCAAAACGAAAGTGCAGGCACCGAAAGTGCTCATGGGCATGAATATCACGCGTGAGAGCCTGCCTGATGACATTGTTGCCGCTGCGCGCGCTGCCTGGGCGGCGGGAGATGTCAAAGAAGCGCTCAGCCTGCTGTATCGCGGCTCGTTGTCATGGCTGGTTACACGTCGTCGTGTTCCCATCACTGACAGCGACACCGAGGAAGACTGCCTTATGCATGTCGTTGTTGCCGGGCAAAAAGTAGAAGCAGATTACTTCCGCCAGCTCACCGGAGCTTGGGTTCAAGTCGCGTATGCCTGCCTGCCCACGTCAGATGCCGAGATGAACGCACTTTGCGATCAATGGCCCTTCGTCGAGAAAGGAGGGGGGGCATGAACAAGTTTGTCATTCCTGCTTTAGTTCGTCTCCTCATGCTCAGCACTGTTGCTCTTGTTCTCTGCGGCTGCGACGGGCATTGGGAGGATTACGAAAAAACGCTCGGTTATCGCGGCAAAGCACGGGTGAATCCCTTTCTCGCCGCCGAACTGCTACTCAAAGACCTCGGCCACAACGCGCATGGAGAAAAATCGCTCTCCAAGCTTCCATCGCACGACAGCATCATCCTCATCTCTGGTGAAAACGGTCTCCCTGAGGGGCGTGCCAAACAACTGCTGCGCTGGACCTTCAGCGGTGGCCATCTCATTTACTGTCTCGATGGTGCGCGGGCCTACAATGACTTTGAGACACAGTTCGGCACATTCATTTCTTCGCTGCTGCTGGAGGAAGAAAAAGATCCGATCCTTGATCAGCTCGGTGTGAGTGCCGCGAAACGTCTGCCCAAGGAAGAGCTGGCTGAATTCGCGAAAGATATGCTGAAGGAGCATGCAGCAGGTGGCGATAAAAAGGATGATTCAAAGAATAAGAAAAAGAAGAAGCTCGACGACGAGGAAGACGATGATTCATGGCTCGAATCAGTACAGAAAGTGAAATGGAATGGCAAAACCTATCAACTCAGCCTCGGCGGCTACCAGCATCTAATCCTCAAGCGTTCGTTGCGTGTTGGTGAATTCGCCGCTGGACCGAAGGAAGAAGCGCAAGCGCTGCATTTGCAGCACGGCATGGGCAAAATCACGCTGCTGGCACATGCACGGCCGTTTCGTAACCGCTGGATCGGTGAACGCGATCACGCGCGCTGGTTGTCCGCGCTGGTCGGTGAGCATGGATCCAAAGAGGTGCTCTTTGTCGCCAGCACCTCGGGAAGTTTCCTGGCCTTGCTCTGGCAGCATGGCTGGATGGCGCTTGTCGCATTGGCGGTATGTCTGATTTTCTGGCTCTGGCAGCAGATGCCGCGCTTTGGCCCGCTGGCCGAGGTCGAACTCGACTCCACACGTCACTTCGCCAGCCACATCGGTGCGCTGGGCGAATTCTTCTGGCGCATGCGTCGTGGTAGCATGCTGGTGACTGCCGCACGTGAAGCCGTGTGGGAGCGCGTGCGTGAACGCCATCGCTCACTCGATGATGGCAGCCGCCACATGAATGATCATCTCGCTGCAGAAATCGCCCGCCGCACCGGACTGACCGAGCAACGCATCTCCGACGCCTTCGGTGTGGTCCCACCTGAAAGCGGTCACAACTTTGTCACCCTCATGCGTGACCTTCAATACATCCGTCGTGCACTTTAAATCATCATTTACCCATCCATGAACCCGATCCCCACTCAAACTCCCAGTGTTTACGCCCCACCCGCGGCCCCCAAAAGCACGGCGATCTTCCAGCAGATTCATGCAGCTGTCGGGCAGGTCTTTGTCGGACAGCCGGAAGTGCTGCATCAAGTGCTCGCGGCACTGCTGGCCGGCGGTCATGTGCTGCTCGAAGGCAAGCCAGGTCTCGGCAAAACCCATCTCGTGCTCGCGCTCTCGCACACCTTCGGCGGCAGCTTCCGCCGCATCCAGTTCACCCCCGATTTGATGCCTTCCGATGTCTGCGGCCACACGCTGTTTGACATGAGCAGCAGCTCCTTCCGCGTGCGTCGCGGCCCGGTGTTCGCCAATCTGCTGCTGGCAGATGAAATCAACCGCGCTCCGGCCAAAACGCAGTCCGCGCTGCTCGAAGTGATGCAGGAAACGCAGGTCACGATTGATGGCGAGAGCCACAAGCTCGCGCCGCCGTTCATGACCTTCGCCACGCAGAATCCTATCGAACAGGAAGGCACCTATCCACTTCCCGAGGCACAGCTCGACCGTTTCTTGCTCAAGGTGCTCATCGACTATCCCGATGTGGCGAATGAAACCTTGATTGTGAAGGCCGTGTCCTCGCGTGCGTCAGGCGGCGGTCTTTCGACCTCGTCTGTTCCGCAAATTTGTGGTCCCGAAGACATCCTCGCGGCTCAAGAAGAAGCGGCGGCGGTGCAGGCGGTCGAGCAGGTCGTCGATTACGCCGTGAGCATCGTGCGTGCGACCCGCCAGCACAGCGCCATCTCGCTTGGTGCTGGCACGCGTGGTGCCATCAGCCTTGTGCGTGTCGCGAAGTCGTATGCGCTGCTCGAAGGTCGCAGCTACATAACGCCTGCCGATGTAAAACGTGCCGTGCTACCCGTGCTGCGTCATCGCGTGCAGCTCGCACCCGAGATCGCCATCAGCGGACAAACCGTGGATGACATGCTGACCTCGTTGCTCAAGACCGTGGAAGCCCCTCGCGTCTGATTTTCATGCGACCGACCGTCCTGCTGCTCAAACTGCTCACCGCCTGGATAGTGCTGGCGGTGATGGCGTGTGTCTCGGCCTCGTTCGTCATTTTGTGGCAGATCACCGGTGGCTTGCTGCTGTTCGTCATGCTCGTGGACATGTTCACGCTGCCGCGTCGCGGTCGCATCACGGGCAAACGTTCCGTGCCAGGACGCTTTGCGCTTGGCGTCAAATCGCAGGTGACGGTGACTATCACGCATGCGGCGAATCGCCCGCTGACACTGGAAGTGTTCGACGGCATTCCCACCGCTGCGGAGGCCGAAGGACTGCCGCATCAGGTCAATGTGCCGCCGGGCGAGTTCGCGGCGATCACCTATGAAGCACGCTTCGTGCGTCGCGGCCAGCATGCCTTCACTCCGGCGCATGTGCTGGCGGATTCTCTGCTCGGACTGTGGCGCAACCGGCATTTCGTCGCGGGCGAGAGCCAGACGAAGGCCTATCCGAACTACGAACCCGTCGTGCGCTTCGCCATGTTGGCGATGGCGAACCGTGTGGAGACCATGGGCATCGTCAAACGCCGACGTATGGGGGGATCGCTCGATTTTCATCAATTGCGCGACTATCAGGACGGCGATGTGCTCTCACGCATCGACTGGAAGGCTACGTCGCGCCGCTCCACGCTCGTGAGCCGTGATTACGAGGAGACGCGCAATCAAACCATCCTCCTCGTGCCCGACTGCGGCCGCCGCATGCGTGCGCTCGATGGCGGCTTGAGCCAGTTCGATCACTGCTTGAATGCCATGCTGCTGATCGCTTTCATTGCGTTGCGTCAGGGTGATGAAGTCGGCGTCGTAGGCTTCGGCGGCGTGCAACGCTGGCTGCCGCCGGTCAAAGGTGCGCACACCATGCCGAAGATTCTCAACCATCTCTACAACTACGAGGCCAGCGGCGAGCCCAGCGATTTCATCGAAGCAGCCGAACGCGTGATGACTCTGCAACGCCGTCGCGCACTCGTGATCCTGCTCACCAACCTGCGGAGCGAGGACGGCGCGACGCTGGCATCCGCCGTCAGCGCCATGCAGCGCCGCCATCTCGTGCTCGCCGCCACCTTGCGCGAACAGGAACTCGAGCAGCGTGCCGAGGCTCCCATAGACCACCTCCACGACGCCCTGCAATACGGCGCGCTAACTCACTACTTCACCGAACGTCGTCGCCTGCTGGAGTCCCTGCGCTCCAAGCGTGTGCTGACCGTCGATGAATCCGCCCAGATGCTGCCCGTGGCACTGGCGAACAAGTATCTCGATGTGAAAGCCGGCGGATTGCTCTGAGGAGCACTCACATCTCAAACAAATGCAGCGGCGAGGTGTTGGTCTTGTACTGGCCGTCTTTGCCCAGTGATTTGCCGTTGCCGTTGCTGTCGCGATTGGTGGAGGTGACGACGAAGTGTTTGCCGTCGGGGTGCAAGGCGAGGCTGTGGCAGTTCGCCATTTTGGTGTTCACATGGAACGGCTCTTTGTCCGCCGGATTCAGCAGGAACAGCATGCCGCTGCCAGGTGTTCCTGAACTCACTGACATCAGGCAGCCGCTCGGATGTTGCACGAGGTCATGGATGTAGCCTTCCTTGTTCGTCCCATGCGTCACGGTCTTGGTGAGCTTGCCGCTGGCGGTGTCGAAGAACAAGATCGTCGGAATGCTTTGCGGTGTCGCGCCGTTTTGCGGCGTTGTTCCTGCGGCGAGAAGTGTTTTGCCATCGTCGATGAACCGCAGCACGCGCAAGCCGCCGAGATCCTGGATACGATCCAGTTTGTAGAGCACGGCGGCGTCGAAAGAGCGCTGTTTCTTCTTCAAATCGAGATCCCATGTCTCGATGCGGCCACGCATGTCGCCGAAGGTGATGCTGTCAACGATCGTCAGCGCATAAACATCCTCACCAGCATCGTGCTCGGCCAGTTTCTTGCCGCTCGCCACATCCCATACACGAATGAAGTGATCCTTGCCGCAAGTCGCGATGCGTTTGCCATTCGGTGAAACTGCAATCTGACGCAGCCAGCCATCGTGAGCTGTTTCATGCTGCCAGAGGGTCTTTTCGCCTTCGCAGCAGCGGAGTTGGCCCCACGAGTCGGCGCAGAACAGATGCGGCTGCTGTGGATGAAACGCGAGCGCCGTGCTGTAGCCGTGAAATCCGTTCAGCGAGGGCAGGGGAGTCAGCGTTTTGCCATCAAACTGCCACCGCCGCACCGCAGGCTCATATCCAGCCGCTGCGAGGATGCTGCCGTCATGGTTGAAGCGAGCCGCCGTGATCTGCCGCTCCGATGGGAACTCAGTGAGTTGTTTGGGTTCCAGTTTCATCACGCCAGGGCCTCCTTGATCGGCAGCATGTCGTCGTGGGCGATGGGCAGCGGTTGTCCCGCGTTGTCGAACTCCGTCTTCATCGGATCAATGCCCAGTGCGCGATACCAGGTATGGAACGCGGAACCGATGTCGAACGGCTTCGATTTCACTTCGGTGCCGCGCTCATTGGTCTCACCCACCACCATGCCATGCTTCACGCCGTGGCCTGCCATGGCGATGCTCCAAGCCTCCGACCAGTGATCGCGGCCCACATGGCCGTTGATGCGTGGTGTGCGGCCAAATTCGCTCAGGCAGATGACGAGCGTCGTCTTGAGCAGTCCGCTGGCTTCGAGGTCTTCCAGCATCGCGCTGAACGCTTGGTCAAACTTCGGCACCATCGTCGCGTGCGCGTTGAAATTGTCACCGTGCGTATCCCAGCCGTAGCTCGTCACTTTGACGAAGCGCACGCCGGCTTCGAGCATCTGCCGCGCCACCAGCATGTGCTGGCCGAAATCGTGACGGCCATAGCGGTCGCGATCACGCTCCGGCAGCTTCGAGGTGTCGAAAATGTCCGCACGTGCCATTAGCTTGTTCGCCATGTCGAAGACTGAGGCATTCGCTTCCACGACACGCTTCTCGCGCTGCTTGGCGAAGCGTTGGTCGAGCATCTGGCGCAATTCATTGCGCGCAGCATCCTGCTCCGCGCTGATGTCGGGATGGCGGAGCAGATTGTCCGGTGGTTTGCCATCACCGAAGGCCAGTGAGCCGTATTTTGGTCCGAGAAAGCCCGCATCTTCGGCTCTGAAACCACCGCTGCCCGGTTTGATCCACACATAGGGCGGCAGTCCGCTTGATCCCGGCCCCAGCAGTTTCGCCACTCCCGCACCGAAGTGCGGATACGGCACGCCGCGGTTCTTTGGATCGCCGCGCTGGATGCGATCTACGCCGGACGAGTGCGCGTTGTCCTTCGTACACATGCTGCGCACGACGCAGAGCTTGTGCATCTGCTTTGCCAGTTTCGGCATCAGCTCACAGAAATGCACGCCCGGCACCGAAGTCGGAATGCTGCGGAATGGCCCGCCAAACTCCGTATTCGGCTTCGGATCCCACGTTTCAAGCTGTGACATGCCACCATCCAGCCACACAAACAGCACCTGCTTGTCCCGCTGCTTCATCGCCTCCGCGAACAATGGCGACGTCAGCAAGCCCAGCCCGCCGCCGAGAAAGGCCCGACGAGAGAAGGTGTGATCGCGTGGAGTGCAGAGTGGGTTCATGGCGTTAGTGATTCACAAAGAACTCGGTGGAGCTGAGCAAGGCCCAGGCGTAGTCGGTGAGAGCTTGAGATTTGTTGCTGCTGTCTTTGGCGAGCCAGTTGTTCAGCGCGGTTTTCTCTTCCGCATCAGGCAGTCGGGTAAGCAAAGTCAGGTAAAGTTCCTCGGCAGGATCGGTTTGTTTGGCGAGATGGTCGATCAAATTGCCTGCGCGCGGTTTCAGCGCCCATTGGACGTGGTCGCTGTTGCGGAAGAACAACGCGCTGCGCAGCGAGGGATTGGCGGCGAGTTCGGGTTCTTTGGCGGGATTGGCGAGGGCGGCGGCAAAGGCTTTTTCGAATTCGGTAAGGCTGTATTTGAGCGCATCGACCTTCACGTCGGGCTTGGTGTTCTTTTCGAGGCGCTCTCGCTCGCCAGTGGCAATGATGAAGGCGCGGAGCTGCTGCTCGGCGGTGAGATGGCGCTGATGCGCACCGGACTGCTGATAAGCCTGCGTTTGGGCGATTTCGCGAATGAGCCAGCGCAGGTCGAAACGATGTGTGGTGAGTTCTTTGGCGAGAAGGTCGAGCAATGCAGGATGCGCGGGCGGATTCTCGGTGTGATGCAGGTCCAGCGGCTCGACGATGCCTTTGCCGATGAACAGGAACCACACGCGGTTGGCGATGTTCTTGGCAAACAACGCGTTCTCCGGCGCTGGCACCCGTTGCGCGATCTCGTGCAGCGGACTGAACTTCGGCTGGCCGACTTCCTTGGTTTTGCGGTCGGGTTTGACCAGCCAGCCGTCATCGCCGGTGGAAACGGGAATCATGACTTCCTCGCCAAACGGAATGCGCGGCGCGGTCTGTGCCTTCTTGCTGGTGAGCACAGAGGCAAACTCATATTTCGCCGTGACCAGTCCTTCACTGATCCACGGTGTCTTGTGTTTGTCGTCCGCAGGCTGGAGCTTGAGGTTCTGATAGACGGTGTAGAGACCGCTGAAGTCGATCTGCTTGTAGTCATTCACGCTGAGATGCCGGTGGCACTGGCAGCACTGCAAGTCGATGCCCATGAACATGCGGCCGACATCGCGCGTGAGGCCCGGATAGTCCGTGTCCTGCTGCCCCACCTTCTCCAGCCGCCGCGTGATGAAGTAACCAGCCCCGCGCTGCTGCTCATTGAGGAATTCCGGTGCCAGCATCTCGCGCACCATCGCATCCCACGGCTTGTTCGTTTTGAAACATTCCACCAGCCACGCCTTCCACGCCTCATTCTCGCCCCGGCGCTCCATCAGCATCACGTTAAACGCATCCGCCGCCCGCACCGCGAAGCGTGGAGCCGCGATAAGCTTGTTGATCAACTTCGCACGCTTGTCCGGCGTCTTGTCGGCCAGGAAAGCCCGCGCTTCCTCTGCCGAGGGAATGCCACCGTCGAAGTCGAGCCACACACGGCGCAGAAACTCCGCGTCATCGGCTTGAGCTGGCTTTGCGACCTTCGCGAACAGCAATGCGTCGATCTTCGGCGCAAGCGCTGCCTCCTCCGCCCAAGCGGTGGCAGTCAGAGCCAGAAGACAAACGATCATGTGTTTCATGTAGCCGATACGGGAGGCGGGGCGGCGGTATTGCAAACTCGAGTGGGCAGGACTCGGGCTAGCTATGCCGATGAAAAAGTGGCAGACCATTTTCCGACTCGTGCTATGGGTGCGCATGATTGCCACTTTCGATGACCTCATTGACGCCGTACTGCACCTGCCCAAGGGGGACCAGATGCGCATTCTCTCGGTGGTGGCGATGGAGGTGGCGGATGCGCATCCGGGGATTGATTTTCAAGACAACGTTTGCGGCGGCGCGGCCCGCATCATTCGCACGCGCATTCCCGTCTGGCTGCTGGAGGCGCTGCGTCGCCAGGGAAAGACGGATGCCGAGCTGCTGGCGGCCTATCCGACACTGAACGCGGAAGACCTTGCCAATGCCTGGAACTACGCCCGTTCCCATCGCGAGGAGATGGACCGCGAGATCGCGGCCAATGGTGATGAGTCATGATCGCGCGGCTGTATTCCAACGAGAACTTTCCTCTGCCCGTGGTCGAGGAGCTTCGCCGCTTGGGCCATGACGTGCTCACCACTCGCGACGCGGGCAAATCGAACGAGGGCATCCCGGATGACGAGGTGCTGCGTTTCGCGACGGAGAGCGGTCGCGCCGTCATCACCCACAACCGCCAGGACTTCATTCGCCTGCATCGCCAGAGTCCCGACCATGCCGGGATCATCGTCTGGACCGACAATCCCGACTTTCACGCTCTCGCCACCAAGGTGCATGCCCAGCTTGAAGCGCTGGCATCGCTCCAAGGTCAGTTGGTGCGGGTCAATCGTGGTGCCTGAGTCGATCAAAAGACTTCACGCCGCAAAAGGTGAAACCGCGATAGAGGGGCCTCCCCATCTTCCCAGCAGTACGAAGGCTTTCAGGAGGACGAGCGGCGACGACATGCTGCCATGCAATCCTGCGGGCACGGACTGACAACGAATTCTTTCCCCGTGCCTTGAACTCGGATTTTGAGGCCTGTGTTTGTCCGGCTGCTTTCTGCCCGAGGTCAAAACATGGAAAATGAGCCGGTCAGGAGCTTCGCAGGCGGCGAAAAGCGGCATGCCTGAGCGCCGAAAAGGCAAGCCTGTGCGGGATTTCCGCCTGCCTTATTTTCATTTCCGCGAGCCTGCGCGGCACGCCTGCTTGCCCTTCCGCCCATGAGGCAAGCCCTGGATCGGGCGGCGGAACCGGCCCGCCGGGAACAGCACGACTTCCCGCCAGCCTTGGGTGAAAGACGGGATCAACCACTTCCCCAGCTCTGTTTTGGAGCCGAATTCGCTGCCGAGACTGTGAAGGCATTGACGCTGGTGAACCTGCCAGCTTCAATAGGCCGCATCATGCTTCGCATCGGCCCACGCGTTTTTGAACTCGTTCGCAATCAGAGCGGACTCCACGTCAGTCTTGATCCCCATGCGGCGGCGCATGAGCGGCAGCAGTGGCGGATCGAGGCGCATTGGGTGCCCGCAGATGAGGATCCCGGCGCGGACTGGACGGACAGCGCGGGCGGCGACTGGGAATACGGGCGGCTGGCCGTGAACCCGATCATGGGCTTTGCCTTTTCTCATTGGCACGAGCTGGACAAGGCGGTGCTGCTGGACGCCGGAGGCGAGGTCACGAACCTATGCTTTCCCACCTGGCAGAATCTGATCCACCTCGGTTCCGGCGAGAATCCGGTACAGGATGTCGTGGTCGGAGGCCTTCGCGTGATTCAGCGGGACGGTTATCTCCTCACCTTGGAAATCGACGGCGAGATCAGTTCCGTTGAGGACTCGACCGTCCATGGCGATTTCTCCGCCATGATCGAACTGCCCTTCGCCAGCGTCACCCTCGCCGTGCCGCTGAACGCCGCTGATCCCCTCGCCACCGCTCAGGGCATCGCCCGCCGCGAACTCGGCCTCACCACCTTCGCCCGCAACCACGTCCGCCGCTACGACCCCGAGCGCCCCACCTCCCTCAAACCCCACCGCAACAGCAAGCATCGGGTGATGCTGGAGCTGCCATGGCGGGGCGAGTCTAAGTGACTGAAGCTGGAGCAGCTAACGAAACAGAAAACAGAGGTGTTCCACACCGCATGAAGCGAGAAAGCCGCCGAGATGAAAGGGCGAAGCCACGGCCTCGGCGGTCTGCCTGGCTCTGGTGGCACCAGAGATTCGGCCACAGCATCCGAGGAGGGGGCCTGTCAATTTGTTGCACACTGGCGTCGTTTTCCCACTGACGTCGTTTTCCGACGCCAATTCCCCATCTGAATCAGCCAAGTTGACATGAGCATGAGTGTTTCTATGCTCAATTCCGATGGAAACATACTCCGTATTTCTCAAACCAGCCTTGGATCTGCCGGATGATGCAAAAGCATCTCTTTTGAAAAAGTTTGAGGAAAGCATCACACCATTCAAAGGAAAGCCGCTTGGATTTCACGAATACCACTTGGAGCTTGTAGATGGCAAAACTGAATTGATGAACATCTGGGTTAATTTGAAGGCTTTCATAGATGGTAAGGCGCTATTTGCTATGTGCAGGCACTCAACTGATGGGGTTACAATCGCAAGTGGCAACGAAGCGTTTTCCAGCCTGTTTGAAAAACGATCTCAGAACCATGTCGGCACCAAACTTGAGCTTCTCCGTGAAGCATTTCGCGGAATGTGAATATAAAACCAAAAATAAAGCCCAAAGAAAGTATGCTACTCTCACGAATCTTCGCGTTAATGGCTTTACTAGCTGCAAATGTCCTTATGACAGGTTGTGGCCCATCTGCCCGTGAAACAAAACTCGAAAGCCAACTTGCGGAATTAAATCAAAAAATTGAGGCTGCCTCGACGAGTCAGCACGTTGAACGTCAAACGGCAATAGAGGAACTCACCCAAGCAAAAAGAAAAATTACCGATTTAGAGGCTGCCTTAGTGCAAGCTCAGCTCCAAATCGAGACATTCGCCAAAGAGAAAAGACTACAGGCAGAAGCGAAAGAGCATGTTGTTAAGGGTGATGTATTCATTGTGACCAAAGGTGGAGAATCATTCAGATTAGGACTTGTAGCTGTATCACTGCTTAATGAAGAAGTGCTGGTGGAGCATTTAAACAAGCGGAGGAGCGAAGGCTCAGAGTTGGCGGCAAAACTTGGCAAAACATTAGTTCAACAGGAGGAATTATTGGCGCGGCAGGAGGGGGAGGCACGGTCGCTTGAAGCAAAATCAAAAGCCACGTTCGACACAGCGCTCAAAAATCCAACGGCAGACCGACTGTGGGAAATCAACAGGGCTGCTCAAAGCGCTTATGACGCCGCGAGAGATGCGGCGTCAAAATTGGAGCTTGGACTTTACGATCTGAAATTTCAGATCGGGCATTTAAAGTCTGCGCGCTTCTACTTCGAGGGGTTGCCACTTGCTTTTAAGGCGGCCAAAACGAACGCAGAAGGACAGTTCTCAATCATTCTTGATGCAGAAAGCAGCCAGTCGAAAGCATGTCTTGTAGCTTCAGCTTCACGAACAGTCGGAAAATCGCAGGAAGATTATTTTTGGCTTTTGCCACTCAGACGTTCTCCAAATTCAGCTTCCACTGTTGTGTCACTAAACAATGACAATATGACAAACACAGAAAGTGAGATTTTCATGCATTTGCAAAAATAAGCGTGAGACCACTTGAACCCAAGCGAAACGCGATAGGGTTCGGACCACCGCCTAAATGCGCATTCAAGCACAGCTTCGGAACGATTAGCTCGGATACGGATAAGATGTTAAAAATTGGACGTGCGGTGAGCCGGACGCAGTAACACCATAGCAACGCCCAGTGATTCCAAGGGCGGCACCTGACACTGTAGTCCAAGTGCTGCCACAAACGTTTTCAGGCATCAAACCTTTGGTGATGAGATAGGACGTGAACTGCTGTGAAAAAATGTGGCTCCCTGTTCCAACGCATGCCCTCCATTGCTCTTGGAATCTTGGCACTGTGATTTGGTCATAGTCAATGAAGGTTCCGCTCAAACTGTATTCGCCGATCAGACTCCCTTCGGGAATTGCTCCGCTACCTACAGTTTCACCCGAACACACCGCTGTTTTTTCAGCAGTGTACATGTGATAAATGTTTTCGCCGTATGCACGCCCAGGTGAAGACCCACGATAGGGGTCGATGGACGGTGCGCCGGTAACCAGCTTGTAAGTAATTTTATTCTCAACTGGAATGAGATGCGGCAAGATTCCGCCAGGGCCGAGTTGTTGGTATATGGTATCAAAATTAATGTTCATGCGCAATAAACGCTGACCGTGAGTACAACCTAGCTTCGCAGACTCGGGGACGTGAAAAAGTAAGTGGATTGACATGGCAATCCGCCACACAAGACACTCGATCAATAATACTTCACCAGCCCATCCTTCCACAGAGGCTTGAGTTGATCGATGGGTGAATCGATCAAGGTGGTGCCGTTGTGGGAGATGTAGAGATACGGGTCGCGGGTGGCTTCGCCGATGATGACGAGGCCGGCGGCTGTGGCGGCGGTGACGTGATCGGGGGCGATTTCGACGAGGAGGCGGCCGGGGGTCTCGCCGAAGAGGAGTTCGGCGGTGGTGAGGCCAGCATGGGCGGGCATCTTGTCGGTGGTGATGCGGAGGCCGGCTTTGCCGCTGAAGGCCATTTCGGCCAGGGCGACGGCGAGACCGCCTTCACCGATGTCGTGGGCGCTCAGGATCGCGCCTTGCTTCACGAGGTCGAAGTAGCGGCGGTAGGCGGCCATGCTTTCGGCTTCGTCAAAGGACGGACCGGCATCAAGGCCGATGCCGCGGGTGTATTTGGCGACGATGCTGCCGCGGAGTCCGGCGCTGGCTTTGCCAAGGATGGCGATCTTGCTGCCGACGCGGCGCAGGGAGGCTCCGACGACGTGCTTGGCGCCCTCGACGATGCCGAAGCCGCTGAGCAGGAGCGTGACGGGGATGGAGACGGGGCCTTCGTCAGTGACGAAGTAGTTGTAGAAACTGTCCTTGCCGCTGACGAAGGGCGCGCCATACGCGATGGCGGTCTTGGCCATGCCTTTGGTGCATTCGACGAGGGCACCGAGCTCGCGCTCGTTGTCGGGATTGCCCATGCAGAAGTTGTCGAGGATGGCGATGCGGTCGGGATTCGATCCCATGGCGACGAGCTGACGCACGCACTCATCGACAACGGCGCGGCCCATGAGATGCGGGTCGGTCTTGCCCCACTCGGGCAGCAAGGCGCAGGCGAGGGAGACGAGCTGCTGGCTGCCATCGACGCGGATGACGCTGCCGTCCTGTGGGCAATCGCCGCTGGCTCCGGCGAGCGGTTTGAGGACGGTGTTGCCCTGCACTTCGTGGTCGTATTCGCGGATGATCGGTTCGCGGGAGACGATGGAGAAATCGGACAGCAAGGTCTTCAGCGTGGCGGTCCAGGATTCCGGACGCACGGGCACGGCGGGCTGCACATCGGCAGGCGTGCGCCATTTCGCCCGCATCTCGCGGCGTGGGGCCTCGTGCAGCGCGGTGACGTGCAAATCGCACACGGTGGTGCCGTGGTGCATGACTTTGAGCCGCTGCGAGCCATCGGCCTTCGCGAGGACAAAGATCTCGGTCTGATAAATGTCAGCGAGCTTCTGCAGCTCGGGCAAATCTTTCTCGTCGATGGCGATGACCATGCGCTCCTGCGATTCGCTGATGAAGACCTGCCAGCTTTCGAGATCGGGCGCTTTCAGCGGCGCATTCTCCAGCCACACCTCGCCGCCGGTATCGCGGAGCATTTCGCCTGCGGCGGAGCTGAAACCGCCCGCGCCGCAATCGGTGACGAATTGAATGAGGCCCTTCTCACGCGCCGCGAGCACCCAATCGGCGACTTTTTTCTCCTCGATGGGATTGCCGATCTGCACGGCGGTCTGGTCTTCCTCATGCGAGTCGGTGGTGAGCTCGGCGGAGGAGAAGGTGGCGCCTTTGAGGCCGTCTTTGCCGGTGCGACCGCCTGCGGCGATGAGCAAATGGCCGGGCTTCACTTCCTTGGCGATGTCCTTGATCGGGATGATGCCGGCGGTGCCGCAGAAGACGAGCGGGTTGTAGATGAAGGTGTCGTCGAACTGGATCGCGCCATTGACGGTGGGGATGCCCATGCGGTTGCCGTAGTCACGCACGCCGCGCACCACGCCACGCATGACGCCGAGCGGATGGATGACGTCCTTGGCCTTGATTTGATCCTGCTCGATGTCGGGCGGGCCAAAGCAGAACACATCGAGCGAGGCGACCGGCTTCGCGCCCTTGCCTGCACCGAGAATGTCGCGAATGACGCCGCCGAGGCCGGTATTGGCACCCGCGTAGGGTTCGATGGCGCTGGGGTGGTTGTGCGTCTCCACCTTGAGGCAGACGGCCTTGTCGTCATCGAGCTTCACAAAGCCCGCGTTGTCCTCGAAGGCGCTGAGCACGAAGTCGGGCTTCGTTTTGCAAATCTCCTCCGTCACATTGCGGATGTAGGTCTTGAAGAGACCGTCCACGACCTCCTGCTGGCCATTGAGCGTGTGGTAAATCTTCGCGCCAAAGATGCGGTGCTTGCAGTGCTCGCTCCAGGTCTGCGCGATGACTTCCATCTCCACATCCGTCGGCTCGCGGCCTTCATCTTGATAAATCTTCTGCACCGCGAGCATGTCCGCCTTGGAAAGCGAAAGCTTCATGCGCTTCGAGAGATCGAGAAGTTGGTCGGCGGTGAGATCGCGGAGGGGGATGTGGCGGAAGACGGCTTTGGACATGATGGTGGGGCACTTTGTCTATGCAAAGCGGGGAGAGCCGGTCAACGCCGGAGGGGGAGGAAAATGGTCTTCAAGCTCACTGCGGCATGCGCGATTTCAAAATAGCGCGGATCTTTTTCGGGTCTGTCGCAGGTGCTGCACGGCGAGGATCATGTTTCGACTGCCTTCGACGGCGTAGTGGATGCCAAGATTCCAATCAAGCAGGCTCCATTTACGGATGGATTTGAGGTGCTGTGACCCCATGCGTGGATTCAGCCCCAGGAGATCAAGGGTGGCTAAAAAATCAGCGTTCATGCGATCCCCGCGTCCTTCGGCTCGAAGTTCGAGGTCACAATAATGGCTGAAAAGATCCTGCTCCGCGCCGGACAGGACAACATTCTCATTCATGCCGTTGGGTGGCCTTGGCCTTCCACGTTTTCATGCGCTCACGCAGCTCCTCGACAGAGATGGCCGTCTCTGGATGCTTGCGGTAATGCTCCATGCGCGCTTCGAGCAGTTCCATGATAGCGGCCTTGCCTTCCGGAGTCTCGGAAACGTCGTATTCGTCATTTTTGAGCTCGTCATCCAATTCCCAATAGACAGCCCACTTGTCCTCCTTGGACATGGTGGCGAGTTGCGGCAGGCGTTCGGCGATCATGGCGGGAGAATAATGGCCCGCTGCGGCAACGTCAAGCCGGTGGACGGCGGATAGGAGGTGGTGTGAAACGGTTGCTGTTCTTCCTGCGCCCGCTTTTATCCTGACACCATGGCAACCATCGCAGTTCTCGGCACGCTCGACACCAAAGGTCACGAACACGCCTACGTGGCGGAAATCATCCGCGCCCGCGGGCATCAAACGTTGCTCATCGACACCGGCAGCGGTGATGCACCGCAGGTGAAGCCGGATGTGACGCGGGAACAGGTCGCTGCGGCGGGGAATGTCGATCTCGCGGGCATCATGGCGCGCAAAGACCGTGGCGAGGCCGTGACAGCGATGGCTGGAGCAGCGGCGACGTTTTTGTCGGCCTTGGTCGAAAGCGGCAAGGTGCAGGGCGTGATCTCCCTCGGCGGCGGCGGCGGCACGGCCATCGGCACAGCGGCGATGCGGGCGCTGCCCGTGGGATTTCCCAAGGTGATGGTCTCCACGCTGGCTGCTGGAAATGTGGCACCGTATGTCGGCACGAAGGACATCGTGATGTTCCCGAGTATCGTCGATGTCAGCGGCATGAACCGCATCTCCCGCGTGCTGCTGGCTCGTGCGGCGGGTGCGATCTGCGGCATGGTGGAAACGGCGGTGCCAGTGGCGGATGACAAGCCGCTGATCGCCGCGTCGATGTTCGGCAACACGACGGAATGCGTGAACATGGCGAAGAAGATTCTCGAAGACGCCGGTTACGAAGTGCTCGTCTTCCACGCCACCGGCACGGGCGGTAAGATCATGGAGTCACTGATCGAAAGCGGCATGTTCGCGGGCGTTCTCGATGTCACCACGACCGAATGGGCCGATGAACTTGTCGGCGGCATCCTCGGTGCCGGACCGACACGACTCGATGCCGCAGGCAAAGCGGGCATTCCCGCGATCATCACCCCCGGCTGCCTCGACATGGTCAACTTTGGCGAGAAGGCGACGATCCCCGCCAAGTTCGACGGGCGCACATTTTACATCCACAATCCGCAGGTCACGCTCATGCGCACCAACGCCGCCGAATGCGCCGAACTCGGCCGCATCCTCGCGGAGAAGGTGAATGCGTATCGCGGTCCCGTGACCGTGCTGCTGCCATTGAAAGCCATCAGCATCATCAGCGCCGCTGGAAAGCCGTTCCATGATGCTGAGGCCGATGCGGCGTTGTTTGATGCCATCCGACAGCACCTGCGCCCCGGCATTCCGCTCATCGAGATGGACTGCGAGATCAACGCACCGGAGTTTGCGGGGGCGTGTGCACAGGCGCTGCTGGGAAGTTTGGGCTAAGTGAGTTGCCAAGAAAAAGCCGCACCCTGCGAGCAGAGATGCGGCTTCGGTGATTGAGTTCAGCGACGGGAGATTTTAGTCGTCGTCTTTATCTTTTCCGCCTTTGCCCTTGTCGTCTTTATCCTCTTTGTCTTTCTTGGGCTTCTTGCCGATGCTCGATTTTTCAGCGGCCTGAGTAAGGGTTTTGGCTTGGGCTTTGGTCAGCAGCTTTGCTTTCACCAGTTTCTCCGCCAGTTTTTCCACGCTCTCGACATAATCGCCATGGTTTTTGGCGGAGGAGGCATAACCGGCCAGGATTGCGGACACAGATTGACCTTTGTAGCTGAAGTCTTTGATGCCGGTGTCCTTGCCATCAATGATGATGTTGGTGGTGACAGCCGTGATGGTCACACTGTAGTAGCTGTTATAGGTGGGACCCCCACCAAACTGGTCATAAAATGATTCATTGAGTAGCAAAGATATATTGGTGTCATTCTTCGGATCTGACACGCCTGATTGTGTGGACGTGGAGTAGAGAATGATATTCTTGCCAGTGCTGCTGCCATCAGGGGCAAAATCAACACCGAACCAGGAGAACTCTTTAGCCAGAGAGCTATCCCGATAAATGGTATCGTCCACATCCAAGGATGTGCCAGTTCCTCCGCTGAAATTCGTCGCCTGGGCCGTGATTTTGAAATTCGGATAGTTGCGCCATTCGCCAGGAGTTGTAGGCGCCGCAGCGAGATCCACGGTGATGGTGCCAGTCACGGTGGCACCAAAGAAGGCGTCACCACTGGTCTTAGTGCCCGTGTAAGTGTAGGTGACCACTTGTGCCTGCGCGGAGGCAAAGAGCATCGAAGTGAGAACGGGGAGGAGGAGGGAACGGAGTGTGCGTTTCATCGTTTTCGTGTGTTTGGGGAGTGCTTTCAGTTTAATTGCCGAGGCATAAAGCATGAAAACCGATTCTGAGTTTCAATGTAAATAATTATCTCAAAATGGATTGTGAAATTCCTGTGACGGAACTGGCCCGGTTGAATTGCTGACGGCATCCGGGAGCCAACTTGCCATCGGGCAGACTCCGGCCAAGTTGGCAGCCTCATGAACTACCCGATCACGTTTCGCTTCAAGCTCATCGCCCTCGCTCCGCAGATCTATGTGACGGATGCCACCGGCAAAACGGTCTGCTATGTGAAGCAGAAGCTCTTCCGCTTCAAAGAGAAGGTGGAAGTGTTCACCGATGACACCATGCAAAAGCTGGTAGCGACGATTGAAGCTGATCGCATCATCGACTGGTCGGCTCGTTACACCTTCAAGTCGCCCACGGGCGAAGTGATTGGTGCCATTGGCCGACGTGGCATGAAATCACTTTGGAAGGCGCACTACGATGTCTTCGCGCCAGGAGCGCATTCGCCTACGTTTGCGATTCAGGAGGAGAATCCGTGGGTCAAGATGCTGGACGGTCTGGTGAGCGGTATTCCAGTCGTCGGGGCGTTTTCGGGTTACATGCTGCACCCGAGCTACATCGCCAGCCGTGTCGTAGGTGAGGCTCCCGTCATGCGTCTGACCAAGCAACCTGCGTTCTTCGAAGGTCTCTTCAAACTGGAGCCCACGGGCGAAGCCAATGAAGGCGAGCAAACAGCCCTCATGCTGTCCTTCCTGATGATGAACCTGCTGGAGCGCGCACGAGGCTGAGCAAAGTAGCCTTGTTGCTGTGCAACAAGAAATCCCTGTTCCGCAGGAACAGGGCTACTTTGGCAATCGTTCCATCAGCGATGCAGGAAGCTCCACGGTCTTCTGTCGGCTGGAAGTGCCTCGTAGCAGGGTGATCTGGCCTTTGGCGCAGTCGAGAGCTTCGGCGAGGAAGCGCAGGAGTTCGGTGTTGGCTTTGCCATCGACAGGCGGAGCGTTGAGCTTCACCAGCAGCACGGGACGGCCTTTTTCATCGGCAGTCCAGCCGGCGAACCCAGATTTTTTGGCGTTCGGTGTGACGCGAACGGCAAGCTGAGCACGGTCGTTGTTGGCGGCCATGATCAGACGAGTTTCAAACGCTTGCGCATGAGCCACTCGACGGTGAGCAGCAGGATCGCGGCACCGAACCACCACCAGCTCGACCAGAGGATGGTTTCTTTGGTGATGACTTGCTTGCGGTCGAGGGTTTGCAGAAGATTCGGCAGGTCGGTGGCGGCTTGTTCTTCGCGCAGGAAACGACCGCCGCTGTTGGTGGCCATGGTTTCGAGCAGCATGCGGTTCATGGTGAGCGTGGCCCACTCGGGATTGCCGGTATCAGAGACGTGGAGCGAGAGGCGAGCATCACTACGCGGAGCACTGGGGCTTTCAGCGACGGCGATCTCGTAGGTGCCGGCTTTGAGCGGTGGCGTGAGCGCACGATAGACGCCGACGTGTGTGGGATCGGCCTCAAGCTGAAGGGTGGCGACTTCGTTGCCGTCGTGGAGCAAGTAGGCGCGCGGTTGGGCATCGGTGATGATGTCACCTTTGTCATTGCGGACACGCACGCGGATTTCGGAGGTTTCACCGGGCGAGTAACGCAGGCGGTCAGTGCCGACGGAGAGTTTCTTTTGATCGATCTGGAACGGTGGTGCGGCAACCCAGGCTCCGAGCTGCATCCAGAGACGCTGATGATACAAATCGGCGACTTGGAAGCGCCAGCGCCAGAGTTCATCGGTGCCGAAGTAGAGCACCGCGCCCGCTCCGACTTGGCGAAAGACAACGAGCGGCTGATTGGCTTTGGCCAGTGTGATGGCGGCGGGCAGTGGCTCGACGTTGGAGTGCCAGTTCATTTTGGGCAGCGTGGGCCAGAGCGTGGTGTTGGCGCTGGGGCTGTCACTGAGGCGCAGGGCATCGAAACGCTGGCCGTCGGTGGTGAGTTCGATGCTGGTGGGAGTGGCTTTGACCGGCACGTTGAATTTGACGGGAATGAGCGAAGCAGTTTTGCCATTGGCCCATTCGTGCAGTTTGCCGCGCTGGCCGTCGATGAGAATGAGGCCGCCGCCGCGTTTTTCGACGAACTCGACGATCCAGTCGAGGTTCTCGGCCTTGAAGCGGCTCAAGGCGGCATCGCCGAGAATGATGAGGTCGTAGCTGAGGAGGTCGTCGCGGGTTTTGGGGAAGTTTTTCTGCAACGTGCCATTGGCGGCGTTGTCGGCCATGTCATCGAAGATGAGCGTGGCCTGCCAGCGATCATCGCGGTCGAAGTGGTTGTGGATGTAGCGTGTTTCCCAGCGCGGACGGCCATCGAGGATCAAGACCTTGCGTTTTTTCTCGAGTAGATGAATGGCAAGCTCACGAGCATTGTTGGAGCGGGTTTTTTCGAGCGAGGCACGATCACCGCTGGCGGCGATTTGGATGTTCACACTGCGCAATGTCTTGTCGCGCTGACCGGGAGCGGGTGGTGGCAGTTGCGCGACAGGGAAGATGAAATCGAAACCCTTTTCGCCTTTGCCGTCGGTAATGAATTCTTTTTGCCACAGCACCTTGCCCTGGCTTTCGATGCGCACGTTGGCGGGAACGCCTGCGGGCATGCTGTCATTCACGGTGAGGCGGCCCTGGAAGTTTTCTTTGCTGAAGACGGATTCAGGAGCGCTGACATCGAGCAGCGCGAGATCGGGCGGTGGAACTTCGGTGCCGAAGCCGATGGTGAAGATGGAGGTGCCGCTGGCTTTGACTGCGGTGCTGAATTCCTCGGGCGAGCCGGTGGTGTTGTGCTGGCCATCACTGAGCACCACGAGCGCTGTGCCGGTGGTGGCGGGACCGAGTGCGGAGCGCAGTGTTTGATCCAGGTTGGTGATTGGTGAAGTCGCTGGCAACTCAAAGGCAGTGGGAAGATCGCCCGAGGTGTCTTTGCCGCCCTGACGATGCCACCAGAGGCGCTGCGTGTTGTTGCCGCGCAACGCGACGAGTTCGACGTCCTGCGTTTCCGCGAGTTTTTTGAGCAGCGGGTTGGTGCCTTTGAGCAGCAGGTCTTCAGCGCGATGGAAACGCGATTTGGATTTGGCTTCATCGGTACCGTCGGTGAGTTGCATCGAGGCGGAACTGTCCACCGCGATGACGACGCGGCCAAGCTGGCGCAAGGTGGTGACGTGACGCAGCACCGGACCTGCGAGAGCGAGAACAAGAATGAAAACGGCCAGCGAGCGCAGGATGGCAGGAACTTGCGCGAAGCTGCTGCCGACGAATTTCAGTTCACGCCGATACAACCACCACATCAACCCCGCGAGACCGAACGCGACCACGATCACTGGCAGCGGCGGGTAGCCGCCGGTGAAGCGCAGGGTGGTTTCGGTTTGCGGGTTCATGAAGGGAAATCGGATCAGCCTTTGGCGATGCGTTGTTGCAACAGCACTTCAAAGAACAGCAGGGCGAGCAAGGCGATCAGGAGCGGCTGCCAGAGTTCGCTGCCATGCCTGCGGGTGCGGTCGAGTTTTTGGTAGGACTGTAAGTTGTTGGCGAAACTGGCTTCGTGGCGGGTGGCGATCTTTTGGATGTCCGCCGTGGAGAGCGCTTTCAAATTGGACTCGGTGCCATCGACGTTGAAGGCGTGGAAGGTGGGTTTGTCGCTGCCGGTGCGCGTGAGCTGGAAGATGCCGGGCTGGGCGATGGGCGGGCTTTCGAGGAGGATGTTTTCGCCTTCTTTGCGCGGTGTGAGCTTCTGCGTCTGGCCGGTGGGATCGCGCAGGGTGTATTCGGCGTTGAGCAGATCTTTGGCGATATTGAGGCGGATGGGGGTGCCGACGAGCTGCCATGCAGGAGCGCTGCCTTCAGTGGCGAGGTAGGTCGTGAGGCGCTGCATGAGCGGGACGAAGAAGGGCTGGAGCGGAAGATTGCTCCATTCGGCATTCGCGGTGGTCGCGGCGGCGATGACGCGCCCGCGGCCGTGTTTTTTCTCGACCATCAAGGGCACGTTGCGGTCGAGATTGAAGATGCGTTGCACTTTGTCGCCCTGCGTGGTGAATTCGAACCAGTGGCGGAATTCGGCATCCTGGAGCCGACCGCCACGAGCATCGTTGAAGTAGAGAGCGGCGGGATGCGTGAAGCGCTGCATCAAGATGCGGGCGGGCGTGGCGTCCGAATCGGCGCGGGCGTAGCCTTTGATGGCGGAGGGATACAGGCCTTCGCCCTTGCGGTAGAACTCGCGGTTGTACCAATCGAGATCGCACTCAGGACCGGCGAAGATGAGCAGTCCGACGCCGTCTTTGACCATTTTATCAATGTCCTTCATTGCGCGGTCTTGCAGGCGCTGGACATCGGCGAGGATGATGACTTCCTGCTGGCGGAGATCTTCCTCGCGCAGCTTGCGGGCGTCGATTTTTTTGGTGCGGATGAGGTCTTTGAGTGTGGCAGCAGCGGTGGTGTGCGGCGTGAGGGCGATGTCGAGGAAGTCGGTGGCACCGCTGAGCGGGTCTTTGCCGGGATTGCCCTCGATGAGCAGGACGTTGAGCTGATTGCGCACCTGCACGATGGAATGGAAGGCGTTGTCGTCAGCGAAGCTGTCGCCTTCGAGACGGACGGAGATGGAATGATCGCCCACTTTTTCGAACGCATGCGTGAAGGAGAGAACGGCCTCGCCTTCGGGCGCGAGCGAGACGCGTGCGGTGCGGAGGCGTGCGCCATCGGCTTCGAGATGCACGGCTACATCTTGCCAGGGGCGTTTGCCGTGGTTTTTGATACGCACGCGAAGACCAACGGGCTGAGATTCGGCGGCCACGAGCGCGGAGATATCGGCGCTGGCGATGCTGAGGTTTTCGGCGAGATCGCTGCCGACGCGGTAGAAGGTGATCTGCGGCTTGGGCTCTTGTTTGGCGAGATTTTCGAGCGCGGGTAACGCTGCGCCGTCGGCGATGGCTTTCCAATCGGCTTCTTGGAAGTCGGAGACGATGAGGACTTCGCGTGCGGCATTGGGAGCGTCTTTCAAGGCTGATGTGGCGCTCTGAAACGCATCGTTAGCGGACAATGGGCCGGACATTGAAGGCACATCGCTGAGTTTCTTCGGCACGAGATCGAGCGCGGTGGTGGCTTGATCGAGCAATTTGCGTGGGGAACCGCCGGAAAGGATGACTTGAGCACTGGAGCCTTTCGGAAGGTCCGTGAGCATCGTTTGCATGTCCTGACGTGCTTGTTCCATGACGGTGCCACCGGGCAACGTTGTCTGTGCCGCAGGTGCGCGCATGGAGAAGGAATCGTCAAGCATGACGATCAGCGAGGAACTGCCGAGACCGAGGGATTGCAGCGCCGTGAGCACCGGACGTGCGAGGCAAAGCGCGAGCACGATGGGAATGGCGATGCGGGTGATGAGCAGGAGAAGCTGCTCGATCTTCATCTTGCGCTTCCGCTGCCGGATGACCTCGTGCAGAAGGTGCATCGCGCCCCAGCGCATGGTGATGACCTTCCGCTTGTTCAACAAGTGGATGATTAGCGGGATCAAGAAAGCCGCTGCGCCTGCGAGGAGGATGGCGTTGAGAAAGGTCATCGCATTCTCAAGGCTAAGTAGCTCCGCAGGGCTGCGGAGTGCGATTCATCTGTTGGGAGGCTCAAGTAATCGACCTGATGTTTACGGAAGCCGTCTTTGAGCTGCTCAGCGAAGTTTTTCTGTACTTCGAGGTAGCGCTGACGAATCGTGGCGGGGTCGAGGAGGAGGAAATCGTCGTCGTTTTCGAGATTTTCGAAGCGTGCCCAGTTGCCGAAGGGGAAATCGATTTCGTCGCGGTCCCAGAGCTGCAAGGCGATGACTTCGTGGCCTTTTTTGCGCAAGACGCCGATGGATTGCAGCAGCGCGGCGGGGTCGTCGAAGAAGTCGCTGATGAGGATGACGAGGCCACGGCGCTTGAGACGCTGGGCGAGGGATTCGATGACAGGAGCGAGGCTGGTGTCTTTGCCGGGCGTGGTTTTGACCATCGCTTCGAGCATGAGATGCAGGTGACTGATCTTGGTGCGGCAGGGAATGATGTCGCGCACTTTGGAGTCGAAGGTGACGAGACCGACGGCATCCTGCTGGCTCATGAGCAGGTAGGCGAGGCTAGCGGCGAGTTTGCGGGCGTAGTCAAATTTGAGTACACCTTTCTGACCGCGGTAATTCATGCTGCCGCTGGCATCGAGCACGATGGTGGCGCGGAGATTGGTTTCTTCGTCGAACTCGCGAATGTAGAAGCGGTCGGTGCGGCCAAAGATTTTCCAGTCGAGGCGGCGGATTTCATCGCCCTGCACATACGGGCGGTGCTGGCGAAACTCGACGCTGAATCCCTTGTGCGGCGAGGCATGCTGACCGGTGGTGAAGCCTTCGACGACGGTACGAGCGAAGAGCTGCAGGTGCTGCAGTGATGTGATGTCTTCGGCTTGAAGAATGTCGCTGAGGGTGGCCATGCGTGGGTTTAGCCGAGAGGATTAACAGGGTTGGAGAGTTCCAAACTGTTACAGCACTCTGGTTTCGCTCTTTTTCGTCTTTTTGATCAGTTCAGCGATGATCTGATCCACGGTGATGCCTTCGGCTTCGGCGTGGAAGGTGGGAACGAGGCGATGACGAAGAGCGGGCGGGGCGAGGGCTTCGATGTCGTCGGTGGTGACATGGGTGCGGCCTTGAAGCAAGGCGCGGACTTTACCAGCAAGGACGAGCATCTGGCTGGCACGAGGGCCAGCACCCCAACTGAGCATGCTTTTGACGTATTCACTGGCACCGGGTTCGTTTGGCCGCGTGGAGCGAACGAGTTCGAGGACAAAGTCGATGACGTGATCAGGCACGGGAACTTTGCGGGCGAGCTGCTGGGCGGCGTGGAGTTCCTCGGCGGTGATGACGGCTTCGATTTCCTGCGTCTCACCACCGGTGGTGCGGGCGATGATTTCGCGTTCGTCGGCGAGCGTGGGGTATTCGACTTTGATGAGGAAGAGGAAGCGGTCTTTTTGCGCCTCGGGAAGGGGGTAAGTGCCTTCTTGCTCGATGGGGTTCATCGTGGCGAGGACAAAGAAAGGCTTGGGCAATTCGTGAGTGATCTGTCCGACAGTGACGTGCTTTTCCTGCATCGCTTCGAGCAAGGCGGCCTGCGTTTTGGGCGGCGTGCGGTTGATTTCGTCAGCGAGGATGATTTGAGAGAAGATGGGACCCTGTTGAAAGACAAGTTTGCGACGGCCAGTCTCGGCGTCTTCTTGAATGATCTCGGTGCCGGTGATGTCGGCGGGCATCAAATCGGGTGTGAACTGGATGCGGCGGAAGGTAAGGTGCATCGCATCGGCGAGGGATTTGACGAGCAAAGTTTTGGCGAGGCCAGGAACACCTTCGAGCAGACTATGACCACCAGCGGCGATGGCGATGAAGACTTGTTCAATCACGGCCTCCTGTCCCACGATGCGTCTGCCGAGGGCAGCTTTGAGTTTATTATAATTTGAAACGAGAGCGGCGGCGGAAGCAGAGTCTGACATGGGGAGGGGATAACGAATGAAGAGTTCCGAATGACGAATGCACTCAGAGTGGCAAAGGGAACACGGAAGCGCAATGCGCGATCTTTCCGCCAACTTATTTCCTACTGACGCAGGCAACGGCCATAGCGGCGATGCCTTCCTCGCGACCGACGAAACCGAGACGTTCGTTGGTGGTGGCTTTGACGCCGACTTGATCGGGCTGGATACCGAGGGCGGAGGCGATGTGTTGTTTCATCGCGGCGGCGTGTGGATTGACCTTCGGCGCTTCGGCGATGATGGAGGAATCGACGTTTTCGATGCGCATGCCTTTGTCAGCGGCGATTTGAGCACATTTTTCGAGGATCTTGAGGCTACAGATACCTTTGATGGTTGGGTCTGAAGGCGGGAACCAATAACCAATGTCGGGTTCGCCGAGAGCACCCAGAACGGCATCGGCGATGGCGTGACTGAGTACGTCGGCATCTGAGTGGCCTTTGAGGCCACGACTGTGAGGTATGGTGACTCCGCCGAGCACCAGTGGCCTACCCACTTCGAAAGGGTGAACGTCGTAACCGATGCCGGTGCGAACCATGTTTGAGTTAAGCGTTGTGGTCGGCGGCTTTCTTCAGACTGGCGAGCACATCGGAGATTTTGAGATCGATACGCTGGCGGTTGAGGAAGTAACTGACCTTTTCGTAGCCGACTTCGGTGAGGTTGTTCAGGGCGGTAACGAAATGCTCACCGACACGCACGGCTCGATGGGAATCAGAACCAACGACGATGGGAATTTTGCGTTCGGCCATCATGCGGAGCATTTCGATGCCGGGGTTCATCTCGGAGTAGCTCTTGTTAAGACCGGAGGTGTTTAACTCCATCGCGACTCCGGTGGCAGCGATGCGGTCTAGAGCGGTTGTGACAGTGTTTTTGACAATGGCGAAGCACCAAGAATCCGGATGGTAGTTTTTGACCAAGTCTGGGTGTGCGAGGCAGTCGTATAGGCCAGACTCGGCAGATTTGGCAAGGTTCTCGAAGTAGGCCCGGCGGAAGTTTTCGATGGTGCCGGTTTCGAACTTATTGAGATACTCCTTGGCCTGCCAATGAACAGCACCGAGGACGTAGTGGAAGTCGGCACGCTGATGCAGACTGGCGATGTATTCTTCACAGCCGGGGTAGTATTCGCTTTCGATGCCGAGACGAATGTCGAGCTTGCCTTTGAAGGCGTTAGCAGCGCGTTGAACGAGCGCAACGTAGGTGTCAAATTCACTCTCAGACATGCGCACGGAAGGCCAGAAGCCATTCGGCATTGGACAGTGGCAGGTGAAGATGATGCCTTTGAGGCCGGCTTTGACGGCTTGCTGGGCATATTCTTCGGGTTCACCCCAAGCATGCTTACACAAGGGCGTATGCATGTGTGAATCGTAGAAAAGTGCACCCGATTTGGTGGGGCCAGCAGCGACCAATGACTGGGCGGGGCTTTTCTTTGTTATTGGTGCTTCAACAGCAGCGGAGACGGGAGCAGGGGCTGTTTTCGAGGCGGTGACGAATGCCGGCGCCGCTTTTGTAACCTTGGCCACTGGCGCTGGTGCTGCCACAGGCTTGGTTTGTGTCGTTGTCTTGGCGCTGGCGATAGGCTTAGGCGTGGGTTTAGCAGGAACCGGTGCGGGTTTTGCCGTTGGGGACTTGGCTTTTGTGAGTGCTGCCTTGACCGCTGATTTCTTCGCGACCGGTTTTGATGCCGGTGCCTTCTTTTTGGGTGCCGATTTAGGCGGGGAGGCTTTTTTGACCGGTTTTTTTGGCAACGATTTTTTGGCCGGTGCGCTTTTAACCTTCTTTTTTGGAACAGGTTTAGAAGCGGGCTTTTTGGCGGCAGCCGACTTCTTGGATTTGCTCGCAATAGGCTTGGCCTTACCTTGGGCCGCCTTCTTTTTGGTAGGTTTGGTTTTGCTCACAGTCTAGCTCCTGGTTCCTTGCAGTATCAGCCATCCCTTGCCTTCGACATCGGCGATACGAACGCTTTTGCCACTGCCTGCGGGACCCGGATAGCAGAGTCGCAGAGTTAAAGGTACATCCTTCCAGTTACCCGTTTGGAGTTGCTGGAGAAGAGGTTGAAATTTGGGGTCTTTGCGGTCGAAATATGCGTAAATCAAGTCCCCATTGTCAGGGGGTTGGATCTCGATCACCTCGTTATCCTGTGGCGTTTCACCGGGAGGGGTGTGTTGAGGCTTGGAGGCAATCACGCGAAAAAGTTTGGGAGAAGCGGGACGCGTTTGGATGAAATCACCCCAGTCGAGTTCGCCGTACCGCACAGAGCTTTCCCAGTCCACACGAAATGAACCATCTGCAAGTTCCTCAATGATGAGGCTGACAGGTTCTGAATTGGCTAGGACTGCTTGGGCATAACCGAGGCGGTAACCTTGCTCTTCCACCGGCAATACCCAGCCCAGACTTTTCCATTCAAGACGAACTGGAGGGTGACTACGATAGTAGCTTTCCATCAACGGTCTTACACGTTGAGGATCGCGGGCAAAGGCAAGTTTTTGCTCCACATCAACCGCCTCAAAAAAACCACGCACCGTAAATTCGATATCGGATCGTTTGCTTTCGATGTTCTGGATCGAGGAAGAAGCAGGGGGCATGACAGCCACCGGCGTTTTGGCGCTGATGGGATGCATTTCTACCGCAGGAGGAAGGGCGATGGCGGGAGTAGCTGCTGTAGGAGTGGAGGCTTGGGAGTGGGGCTGTGTTTCAGCCGATTCATTCAGTAGGGAGGGTAATTCCTTGGTGTTGCCTGACCAGCGTTGACCCAGATCATTGTCATAAACCGATTGAACGTATTCAGGGTTGACGCGAGCGGACTCCCATAGCTTGACCATGACGACTCTTACCACCGTGGCTATCATGACTACCAATGCCATGCAACCCAGGACGGTGGCAATGGCATTGACCATGGCTTCACGACGCCGGGATCGGCTGCGGCGTGGCATAACATTATCAGCGGTACTCGGGTTGGTCATGGCATACACGTGTTGATGGAGCCGAAGGCGGGATTTGAACCCGCGACCCTCGCATTACGAATGCGATGCTCTACCACTGAGCTACTCCGGCTTGTAAACGCGTGACTGAAAGTCAGTAAATTATATATAAAGGTAGGCGAGATATTGTCATTTGCTTTCTTCAGGCTGTCGCAAAAATTATCCTGAGAATCAAGATTTTTGGAAATGATGTCCCTGCTAGCAGCCAGCAATGATCACTATCCCAGCCTGAGCTTGAATCCTGACAGCAAATGCCATAAGTGATCAAAATGGCTGATTTTTCCCTCCAGGCATCCACCGGCACACCTTACGGCGAGTTTCTCGCCGAACAGGAAGAGATTCAGCGTTTAAAATGGCTGGTTAGTGAACGTGAAGGACACGATATCGGTTTTGAAATTGCGCTCAATGATTGGGCGAGGAATCACCGTGCCAAATGGCGCTGTGAGCGCAAGGAACTCCTAATCCAACGGTCCTGATGGTGCCAGCTTTTGTGCAGGCCACAATGCGGTCTTACCCGGTGTCGAGTGGTCAGGTTTTGATTCTAGAGGAGCTAGAGCGGCGGAGGCTAAAGGATTGCATCCGCGATGAAGCAAAACGGCAGAATATGATCGCAATCCGTCTGATCCCAGCTCCCTAAAACCTAATGAAGGCTGCTGAAGGCCCAGTTTCCGCCAAAATCTCGCTGAACTTGATAAAAAGCCAACTTAGTGGTTGCCAAACAGGGCTGTAATTTGTTAATCATAGATAAGCCGCATGAAAAATCGTCTATTACTTCTCGCCGTCACTGTTCTGACACTCTCCAGCACTGCCTTTGGAGATATCCAGTCGCCATCTGGGCACCACTATACTTGGAGTCGCAAACTCAGCCGAGGTCTGGGTAATCTTATGTTTGGTTGGATGGAGCACCCCACAACTTGGCGTAAAACCAACAAATCTGAAGGTGGGATTGCCGCTGCTACTGATTTAATCGTTGAAGGAACTAAGCGTACTCTCTTGCGTGCAGGATATGGCTTCTATGAAACCATCACCTTCCCAGTTCCAAGTTGGAAGCAGACCTACCGTCCGCCTTACCACCACAAGGAAGTGCTCGATAATTGGTGGGGTTACACCGAGTTCCCGCCGCAATTGGGGTTCCGCACCGAGATTCCGTATTCGAGCTCTCAGGGCTGGTAACCTTGATTCAGTCAACTTTCCAAAGGCGTAGGCTGGCAACAGTCTGCGCCTTTTGTTTGCAAAGCGAGCCGCCTGCTGGCAAGAAAGCAGTTCTCCCATGCCTGCAGCCCATCAGATCGATATCCATCACGTAGCTACCTTGGCTCGACTCACTCTTACTGAAGACGAAGCCGTGCGCTACGCCGCCCAGCTCGATGGCATCCTCACTTACATCGACACGCTGACTCGTTACAACCTTGACGGCGTGGAACCAACTGCGCATGCCATGCCGGTCTATGATGTGTTGCGTGCTGATGAAGCCCGTCCGGGATTCACCCAGGATCAGGCTCTCTCGAATGCTCCCAAAAGAACCGCCGACCAGTTTCAAATCTCCAAGGTAATCGAGTAAAACGTTGCCTCTGCTTTTCGCTACATGCTCGCCTCCTCCACCATCACCGCTTTGCGCCAGCAAATCACCGCCGGTGAAATCACTCCGCGGGACATCGTTTTGGATGTCGCCAAGTCCATCGACGCACGCAATACCGAGATCGGTGCCTATCTCTCGTGGGATGTCGAATCGGCGCTAGCTGCGGCGGATCGTGCGGATATCAAGAAGCCACTTGGTGGTATTCCCATTGGTGTGAAGGATAACATGAATGTCGCAGGTGAGCCCTGTACCTGCGGCTCACGTATCTTGGCGGAAAACTACTCGGCACCCTACGATGCAGGTGCAATTCAACGGCTGCGTTCTGCTGGCGCCATTCCATTTGGTCGCCTGAACATGGATGAATTTGCCATGGGATCGAGCACGGAGAACTCTGCGCTCGGTATTACGCGTAATCCACGCGACATCACGCGCGTTCCTGGTGGTTCCAGCGGTGGCAGCGCGGCAGCTGTTGCAGGTGATCTTGCCATTGCAGCCCTCGGATCCGACACTGGAGGCTCTATTCGTCAGCCCGCCTCTTTGTGCGGCTGCGTCGGCATTAAGCCAACCTATGGCCGCGTGTCACGCTATGGCCTCGTTGCCTTTGCTTCCTCGCTTGATCAGATCGGCCCTCTGACCAAAACGGTCGAAGATGCCGCCCTAATGCTCAATCACCTCTGCGGCTACGATGCGCATGACTCAACCTCATTGAATGTGGACGTGCCCGACTTCACCGCTGCAATCGGTCAGGATATCAAAGGCCTGCGCATCGGTCTCCCCAAGGAATATTACATCAGTGGTATTCATGCCGGTGTCTCCGCCAGCATTCAGGCAGCCATCAAGCAACTCGAATCCCTCGGTGCTATCATTGAGGAAATCAGCCTACCGCACACCGAACTTGGCGTAGCCACCTACTATGTACTCGCCCCGGCGGAAGCCTCGGCCAACCTTGCCCGTTTCGACGGAGTGCGCTATGGCCATCGCAGTGGCAATGCCGGGGATTTGATGGAGCATTACACCCGTTCGCGTGCCGAGGGTTTCGGCCCTGAAGTAAAACGACGCATCCTGCTCGGCACCTACGTCCTTAGCTCCGGCTACTACGATGCCTACTACATCCGTGCGCAGAAGGCCCGCACGCTCATCCGCAATGACTTCACCGAAGCCTTTAAACATGTCGATGTTATTCTTTCTCCAACAAGTCCCACACCCGCGCATAAACTCGGCGAGATGAAGGACAATCCGCTCGCGGCTTATCTGGAGGATGTCTTCACGATCCCCGTCAATCTCGCCGGATTGCCTGGCATCAGTGTCCCCTGTGGCAACGTCGAAGTGGACGGCATAGCGCTGCCCATTGGCCTGCAAATCATCGGTAAAGCACTCGACGAATCAACCGTACTGCGCGTTGCACATGCGTTTGAGCAATCGCGCTGATTGGCAGGTATTGAAAGACACTCAGCCCGCACAAGCCATGCCGCGCTCTGTGGCGAAAACGAACAGAAGCAACGGGGCAGCCTCAGGGAATGTTACCCAGGGTGGAGACGGCCTCGTCAAGCTTCAATGCCCATTTAATGCCGGCGAGGATCATTTCCTGATAGGTCTCGGCAATTTCGGGGCTGTTTTTGCGCTCCTTGGAGTCTGCTTTCCATGTGGGATCCCAGACGTCTTCGCGATGGCCGAGGGAGTTGTAATACACCCGACCGATGCCAAACTCTTTGCACCAAGAAACGGGAAAGTAGCGTTTCGAATCCGCCTCCTTCTTTTTATCTTCTTCGGGCAGTTGCGCGAGGTTCGGATGCGAGTTGAGACCAAGAAGGCCGTGGACCTTGGCTTTATCGAAGGTTTTGATGATATAGATTTCATCGAAGACTTTCCAGCCCATGGGGACGGATTTCGTGATGATGTGAGCGGGGTCGTGAATAATGGGTTGGATTTCGACCTGAGATTTGTGGGTTTCAAACTCGCCGCCAAGCATTTCGATGTAGCCGCGAAAAGGATGGTAGGTGTCAGAGCCTGAATGCATCGCGATGAAGGCCTTGCCGCTTTTGATGAGATCAATGAAGCCGTCACGGTCGGGGAGAAGTAGGTCGCCGGTAGTGTTGGCGAATACGAAGCCGTCATAGCCTTTGATTTTTTCGAGAGCCATATGCTCGGTCATGTAGGCTTTGATTTTGTCGCCCCAGACTTTGTTGGCCTCGTTGAATTCTGCGAGTGCCTTGCTGTAGGCTTCCTGTTTGGCTTTGAAGGATTCATCGGTGTCCTTTTTTTCATCACGCACTGGTGGCTTGCCGGGATTCTTGGGCTGACCTTCCGGTTGGTGGACGTAATCTACGGTAAAGGCACCAGATTTGGCACCAAGTTCGGCGAGGACTTTCTCGGCAGTTTCAATGGAGGAGTGACGGAAACCGTTGGTGACGGTGACGACGAGAAGCTTCTTCGGTTCCGCGTAGGCGGAGGAAAGTAAGAGAGTTGCGGCGAGCAGGAGTGTAAGGCGGTGGATCATGGGTGACTACTAAACGTGGCGTGGAGAAGATCTTTTACAGACGGAAAATATGAGAAATGGAAGAGATTGGGTGCTGATTGATAGATTAAAACGAGCGCAAGCAGCCTGCGAGGACTGTCTATTGGCCGAGGGCGGCTATAATGTTTTGATCCTCAATTGGAATTCAGTACAGGGCTGACTACGGCCATTGGTATGGAGCATTGGTGCAGTGAGAAATATGCTCATCACTGGCAATCTATGCATGGACTGTGGCCGTAAACTTGCTAAGAACAGTTCTTGGTTCTCTTTTAAGCCAAAGACGCGTGTCATGCTCAAAATATAACTTTGACAAGACTCTTCCTAACGCCCCTAGTGACTCATGCTTGAAGTGCAACGCCAACGTGGAGTAATCCACAGCGAGGAAATCGATTTCGCGCGTAAGTTTATGTGGGCGCACATGATTTTTGGAGTCGCAGTGATCGCGATGTTTCTGTTTCACGAGATCTTCTCGTGGTTTGCGGGTGCCATCTTCTGGTACACTCTGAGCCTAGCGGTGATTTACGGGTTCATGAATGAGCATAAATGTTGCCGCTGGCTGCTGGCACTGGTCTTTCTAGGCGGAGCAGGTGCTGGGTTGATTTTCATCAACCATGTGTTTCCAGGAATTAAACCACCACGTGGTCAGTTAATTCCACATCAGGTCGTTCCGATCTGGGTGGGGTTTGCCAATCTATGTTATTTGATAGGAGCCATCTTCCTGCTGTTTAATTCGCGGTTACGGCGTGCTGGGCAGGTGGGATTCACGTTGTGGTAGAAATAGAGTCGCCAGAGAGCGAACTCTCTGGCGCTAGCATCTGCCGATTGATGAGGCGGTTTACTTCTTCCGATCACGTAACGCACCAGTCTTGAGGCGCAGGCCATTGAGCCGGATAAATCCAGTGGCGTCGTCCTGGTTGTAAGCTTTTGTTGGATCGGCTTCCATGGTGGCGATTTGCGGGTTGTAGAGGCTATAGATGCTCTTGCGGCCCGCAGGGATGATGTTTCCCTTGTAGAGTTTGATGCGCACAGTGCCGCTGACTTTCTTCTGACTCTCCGTGACGAGTGCTTGGAGGGCGAGGCGCTCTGGAGCGTACCAGAAGCCGTTGTAAACGAGCGTGGCATACTTTGGAATGAGACTGTCGCGCAGGTGCATGACTTCTCGGTCCATGGTGAGGCTCTCGATCTGGCGATGCGCGAAGTGCAGGATACTACCGCCGGGAGTTTCATACACGCCGCGGCTCTTCATGCCGACGAAGCGGTTCTCCACCATATCAACGCGGCCCACACCATGTTTGCCGCCGAGTTTGTTGAGCAATTTCATCACGCCAAGCGGGGAGAGCAGCTTGCCGTTTACGGCGATGCAATTGCCTTTTTCAAACTCAAGAATGACGGTCTCAGCCTTATCGGGAGCATCTTCTGGGAAAACGGAGAGGGTATTGAAGTAGCCTTTGTATTTCGGATCGCTGGCATCGAACCACGGATCTTCGAGAATGCCGGCCTC
>Ga0114970_10000080_pt1 | contig 58809 bp, 46 predicted proteins | sample M_140205_XF_Meta_FD_87030 | JGI IMG/M metagenome (GOLD analysis project Ga0114970, IMG submission 87030) | Freshwater microbial communities from Lake Montjoie, Canada to study carbon cycling - M_140205_XF_MetaG | ecosystem: Environmental > Aquatic > Freshwater > Lake | place: Lake Montjoie... | reverse complement strand
TTTAAGAGCTAGAGCTATTCCCATTAACTGCTCAAAAGCTTCACCCTTCACAAAGGTTACTGGATTATAATTTGTTGAGGTAGCTACAGTACTAGAAGCTCCGCCTAGATTTTTGCCTCTGCTTTCACGTAGTTCTTTATCTTGAGAGTTACCGCGCCTAAATGCCTCAGGAAGTGGGAGTCCCTTTTTTAAGTTAGTGCCCAAAACCTTTTTTCTTAAAATTGCTTCTTCGCCGCGGGCATTTGGATCATCTGAGACTAGAATTTCAACGGTCCTTGTGCGTCCACTCTTCTTACTCGTACCGCTAATCTTAATCCAAAACCCCTTATCTTCAGCACTATACTTAAGTTCATGAAACTTCGGGTTTATGCAGTCTTTGCGTAACCCTATCCGTGTAACTTTCCCAAGTTGATCCCCATTAGGAAGTAGAAAGGACTTTTGTAGCGGGCCCTCAGTACCTATCAAATCATTTCGAACTAAGTCGGGGTTTGGAAAAGGTATGAAGCCCGGACTTTCTGTTGCCTTGCGATATAGATCGAGCTGTTCTTTTTGATAAGGCTTAAAGCTTTTAATAGCCTCTTTTCCAGATTTATCTTCTGAGACAAGCACCCAAGATTCCTGTGTTTCACCATTGTCATTATCGCCAGTAAAACGCAACCAGTAGCCATTATCTTTAGCACTATACTGAAGTCCAAGAAGCTTCGGGTTTATGGGGTTTTTGCAGTTTGTAGGTAACCCTATCGATACTGGCTCCACAAGTGGTTCCCCATTAGGAAGTAGAAAGGAACATTGTAGCTGGCGACAACATATCAAATCATATCGAACTGAATCGGGGTTTGGAAAAGGTATAAAGCCCGGACTTTCTTTTGCCTTGCGATATAGATTGAGCTGTTCCTTTTGATGAGGCTTAAAGCTTTTAATAGCCTCTCTTCCAGATTTATCTTCTGAGACAAGCACCCAAGATTCCTGTGTTTCACCTTCATTTTCCCCAGTAAAACGCAACCAGTAGCCATTATCTTTAGCACTATACTCAAGTCCAAGAAGCTTCCGGTTTTTGCAGGGGGGTGGTAGCCCTATGCATGCAGGTCTCCCAACTTGTTCCCCATTAGGAAGTAGAAAGGATTCTTGTAGCGGGCCACTAGCCAATATCAAATCTTTTCCAATTAAGTCGGGGTTTGGAAAAGATATGAAGCCCGGACTTTCTGTTGCCTTGCGATATAGATCGAGCAGTTCCTTTTGATGAGGCTCAAAGCTTTTAATAGCCTCTTTTCCAGATTTATCTTCTGAGACAAGCACCCATGATTCCTGTGTTTCACCCTCTTCATTTTTGCAAGTAAAACGCAACCAGTAGCCATTATCTTTAGCACTATACTCAAGTCCAAGAAGCTTCGGGTTTTTGCAGTCGTTTGGTAACCCTATCGATACTGGCTCCACAAGTTGTTTCCCATTAGGAAGTAGAAAGGAACTTTGTAGCCGGCCATTAGTAACTATCAAATCATTTCGAATTAAGTCGGGGTTTGGAGAAGATATGAAGCCCTTACTTTCTTTTGCTTTGAGATAGTATTCTAACAGCTCTTTCTGATGTGGTTTAAGTTTCTTCTCAGTAATTACAGGTGGAGTTATACGCTCAGAAGCAAGAGGATTATCTGTATTTAGATTTTTAGCTTCTAAAGTTTGCATTTTTATCTAGGTGTAAACAACTAGAGTGGTTATGTGTAAATTACGCGTTATGTGACATAGCAAATTGTGTATAGTAGCTATTAGTAGTTAAGGCTCTGAGAAAGCTCGTTTAATATCCATCAAGTGGTCTAGCGACAAATACTCCTGCCAATGCAGGACTACACGGCGTGCGGAGATTATTGGTAGAGATAATTGTTAGGGGGTAACTTCTGGTCCACTACCGTGTTGGGTGAGGCTTGAGCCCCTGGGCGCGCCGAACTCTAGTCCGGTTATGAAAGGGACCTCACTCCTTAATTATACCTAGCCGTTCTGGAGAACGGCGTTCCCAGCGCTTCGCTGAGGTGTGAGCCCATGGGCGCGCTGGGATTACCTCTATTATCACTCTGGAGCATCGCTACCGTGTTGGGTGAAGATCATGGGTACGGGGTCACCTCTATTCAATCAACCGCGCAACATCGTTTTCACCACAATTTATAATTTCAGATATGAAGTCCGCCAATCTATTGCCCTAGTTGTGTGACTAGAAAGTAACGCCGCACCACTGCCCTAAAGCAGCACTACCCTAAGAAAAAAAAGAAATAAATGCTGGATTGGCTCGACCTGTTACGCGTGCAGTAAGTGGCGTTGGTCTCTCAGAGCAGGTGCCAATTTTAGTGCTTAAGCTAATTCTTCCGAATTGTAAGCACTACCTCAGCCGCATCGAGACCGAATTTTGTAAGCTTTGAATGGTTTATAATTACGGTGTCGGTAACGAGGTAGAGCCAGTCGTCTACGTTTAATTGAGTCGTTGAGCCGTTCATGGGAACCTCAAGCGTGTAGACAAGGTGCATCGCATTTCCAGCCACCTCCACTTTTGCCTGTCCTACGACATCGTTCGCGGTACCGATAAAGGTTCCAGGGGATGTGCGTGTTAGTCGCCATACTCGTGTTTGACGAGTGTTGTCTGACCACGAGAAGTCCTCGTTGAGTATCAGGTCGTGCCCGTCCCAGCTGCCTTTCATGGCACATACGAAGCTTTTAAGGACCTTTCCTCTACGGTCGCTCACTATCCCTATAGCCTCGAGGTTTCCAGAGAAATACCTTTCAATTTCAAGTCGCGGCTTTTCATCCCTATAGACGGAAACCGAGAGTGGGCAGCAGGCGGAGAGGGTGCTGGCTGCAGCAAAACCGATTGCTAGAGAGATCTTTCGGAGCGTTTTTGAGTCTCTCATATATACGTTTCCACTAGCCTTCACTAACACGTAGACCTTATCAACAAGGGTCCCTAGGGGAAAGGGGATAGTACATCTTGATCAATCAGAGCCCGATTTGCTCCGCATCTCGACCCCTAAGGGGTTGGTCCTGAGCATCTACGTGTGCGACTGCTCTTAGTTTACGCTAACTAATTACGATGTCCCCTAAATAAATAGCGCTTAGGGTCGACGAAACTCGGTGTTATTGTGTATAGTTAGGCCTGTTCTCAGGGTAGCATTTACAATACAGAGATTCGGTGAGTACGGTGACGAACGTCTTCCTCCTTTTAATCGCTCCGTTTAGAAGCCCCCGGCTTCGTCGTCCCCTATCGTTGCTCGGTATTCGGCCTAAAAGGCCCGTTATGGCAGCTCCTGAAGCACCCTGGAGATCTCAGGTGCTTTCACGCGATGGATTGGAGGAGCTAGCGCTTGACCTCGCAGAGCAACACTCTGGGAACTTTGGCCCCATCCGATCCAAGCGGCTGCTACTTAGTTACAGGGACAATCGTGAAACGCTACGGCGCGTATACCTACGACTAGCGGAAGCTGCTCATCGCGGCGAGACCCTGACAGCCGGATCTGAGTGGCTCCTTGACAACTATCACGTTGTTGAGCGACATGCGGCTGCTATCAAAAAATACCTCCCTTGGAGCTTCTACCGCACCCTGCCAAATTGTCTAACGGGCGACCTGCAGGGATTTCCAAGGGTCTACCAACTTGCTCTTGAATTTATCGTTCACACCGATGCCGCACTAGATCCACAACTTGCCTCAGTTTTTCTGAGCTCGTACCAAACTAAGCTCGAACTCTCCTCAGGTGAGCTATGGGCATTCCCGATTATGTTGCGCTTTGCTCTACTTGAGAACCTGCGCAGACTGATGCGCGAAGCAGAGAAGGAGCTGGTCGCGCGCCGAGATGTATTCACCCTGGTAGAGCAGGTGCTTGGTGATGATTCCCGCACCGGCACTGAGATTATGGTTGAGCTTGCCGGTCGTCTCAGTGAGCGCGAGAGCTTTCTCCCGCACGGGGCTCTAGAGCTCCTTAAGCGTCTCAGGGGTCGTGGAAGAAAAGCGTTTATGGCGCTCCAGTTTCTGGAGGAAACTTTGCGTGAACGGGGTCTTGATCCAGAAGATCTCTTAAGAGCCGAAGATCACAACCAAGCATCTCGTCAGATATCTGTCGGAAATACCCTCACATCACTCACCGCAATAGATCAGATGAACTGGCGTGACTGGTTTGAGGCAGCAAGCCTTGCCGATAGGGTGCTCAGACAGGACCCTGCAGGGCTCTACAACCGCAGCGATTTTATGACTCGCGATGCGATACGACACGAGATAGAGCAGATCTCCAAGCGGCTTAAGATCTCTGATTCAGCCACCTCAGAGGTAGTTCTTAACTGTGCCCAGCGAGCTGCTCTTGAAGCTCCCGGATCGGACGATATCTCACTGGTACAGAAGCATGTCGGCAACTTCTTACTTGGTGATGGACGAACAACCCTCGAGAGGGCCCTAAACTACTCACCACCCCTCCTTCAGCGCCTGCAGCGCCTCCTGACAAACAATGCACTTCTTACTTATCTAGGTTCAATCCTCCTCGTAACTATGCTGCTAGCCGGATACGTTACCCTATTATCGGAATGGGCCGAGAGCGCTGTGCCGCTCTTTATCTGCACCATGCTGCTCGCCTTTCTACCGGTATCTGAACTTGCCTCAAGCCTAGTACAGTATGTCGTATCGCGCTGGGTGCCCCCACGCGCCCTTCCAAAACTTAACTCAGATGGCCCGGTCCCCCCTGACTCTAAGACCATCGTTGTTGTACATACGATCTTTAATTCAGCCGCTTCGATTCAACGGGCGATCGATGGTCTTGAGGTCCGTTTTCTAGCAACCGACGACCCTGTGTTTACCTTCGTGCTTATGGCGGATCTCCCCGATGCGCGCTCCGAGCACGCTCAGGGTGACCAACAGATAGTTGCAACGGCGTCTGCTGAGATTGAGGTCCTAAATCGACGTCACAGCCGAAACGGCGAGCAACGCTTCGCCCTATTCTTTCGCTCCCGCAAATGGAATCAAGGCGAGGGGGTCTGGATGGCCTGGGAGAGAAAGCGCGGCAAATTAGAAGAGCTTAATCGTTATCTGCTCGGTGAAACTGACACCACCCTTAGGCTTGTTGTTGGAGATCAGGAGCGTCTTAAGGGGGTCAGATATGTAATTACCCTAGATAGCGACTCGCAACTCTCGCGTGACGTTGCCAAGAAGCTTGTTGCTACCATCTCTCACCCAATGAACCGTCCCATTATCGATGAGAGTGTTAACCGCGTTGTCAAAGGATATGCCTTTATTCAACCACGAGTTACCATCTCACTCACCTCTGCAACGAACTCGTTCTTCTCAAGACTTTTTAGTGGGCAAGCTGGGCTAGACCCCTACACCAGCGTAGTGTCAGAGGTATACCAGGACCTCTTTGGCGAAGGATCCTTTTGGGGCAAGGGGATCTACGACGTACAGGCATTTGAGCACGTACTGCGGGGTCGTGTTCCCGAGAACGCTCTGCTTAGCCACGATCTATTTGAGGGCTCCTTTGCGCGTGTGGCGCTCGCCTCAGATATCGAGCTCTATGATGATTTTCCCTCGCGCTATATGGCGTATTCAAAGCGTCTACACCGTTGGGTGCGCGGCGATTGGCAGCTCCTTCCGTGGCTCTGGACCTCTGTGCCAACTCGCACTGGGCGTTCGCCAAATCAGCTCTCTTGGCTCTCGCGCTGGAAGATGTTTGATAACTTAAGAAGAAGTCTCCTTCCACCAGCGTCACTTTTAGCCCTGCTTGGAGGCTGGCTCTTTCTACCCGGCGGTGCCCTGGTATGGACCGTTCTTGTGCTCCTCGTAATCTCCTTCCCTGTCTTCACAGGGCTTGCCAGCGTCTTTGCTCTACCAAGCGTAGGAATCTCGTTAGGCGGATTCCTTGGAGATATCGGACGTGACCTATGGCGCAACACGATCCGTTCTGGCTGCGCTATCGCCTTCCTCCCACACCAGTCTGGCCTGATGCTAGACGCTATATTCACCACCGTTTATCGCGTCTTTATCAGCAAAAAGCAGCTACTTGAGTGGGAGCCGGCAGAGCGCTCTGAAAAACGATCCCGTAACGAGACACGCGACTACCTGCGTCTATTTGTTCCGGTCATTCTGGTTGTACTAACAGCGCTTGCCTATGCTGGATATAACGACCCCCAGACGCTGTTCTTCTCGGTTCCGCTTACGCTTTTGTGGCTCACCTCACCCTGGATTGCAGCATGGGCCTCTAAGCCCTCCGAGACAGTTACGTTACGAGCCTCTGAAGGGGATCTTCGCTACCTTAAGACCGTCTCGTTTGATACCTGGCTATTCTTCGATCAATATCTAAAGGATGAGTACAACTACCTTATGCCGGACAACCTGCAGGTTGTTCCCAAAGAAGTTGTCGCCGAAAGAACCTCCCCGACCAATATCTCTCTATCGATGCTCAGCGTCGTATCGGCTTACGACCTAGGTTTTCTTCCCTTTCACCATGCGGTTGCTCGCTGCTCTAGTATACTCAGTACTATTACTAAGATGGAGAAATATCGCGGGCACCTCTTTAACTGGTACGCCATTCGAGATCTCGCGCCCCTTAGCCCACGCTACATCTCATCCGTCGATAGCGGTAATATGCTGGGTCACTTCTATACCTTCCTTACGGTTCTAGAGCGGGCCTCAACAACACCGGTTATCTCACCTAAACACCTGGCGAGCTTAACGGAGAAGTTGCATCAGGTACTTGAAGAGGGGGAGTCTCTGCCGGAGAGCTCCTTACGCGAACTACGCGCCTTTAGAAACGCCCTCGTTTCACACCCAGGTGAAGATTCGCTTAGCTGGCTCTCGACCCTAGTTTCTAAACAGCAGGTGCTCTACGATCTTCGCGCTCAGATGGCCGAAGAAGCTACATTTAATCCGAGCGCGCTCGATCGTTGCATACGCCTCATGGAGCAATTAACAGCAGCCACCGACCTGCTCGGCTGGATCGCTCCCCTGCGAGAGCTCGTAGCGTTTGGAAGAAGTATAGAGCTTAAACATGGCGTTCAATCCGATCCATTTACTGTTCTTATAACGCATAGCATAGAGCTGCTTCAAAAACTCTCCCGCTCCGCCCTTACACCCACACTCCTTTCTAGCGCCCTAGAGGAGCTCCATCAGGTAGTTATCGCCGCAAATGGTTCAACCAACAGCGAACATGCCGGTGCTATTCTTAGAACGCTAGAAGCTGCCATACTGGAAGCATCCCTTACCCTTAAAGCCACGGCTGATAACATCAGCTCCATGGACTCACAGCTTAAAAAGCTGATTCTTGAAATGGACTTCTCATTTCTTTATGACGAGGGTCGTGCGCTCTTTACGATCGGGTTTAACGCAGAGCACGCCCGCAAAGATCTAAGTTTTTATGACCTCTTGGCCTCCGAGGCTCGGCTACTAAGCTTCCTTGCTGTGGCGCGCGGCGAGGTGCCGCAGAAGCACTGGTTCTCGCTCGGTCGCTCGCTTACCACATCGGCCGGTGGCAAGGCGCTCGTATCGTGGAGCGGTACGATGTTTGAGTATCTAATGCCGTTTATCGTCATGCGTGATTTTCCAACCACTATTCTTGGACGCACTGGAAGGGCGATAGTCGGAGCTCAGATTCACTATGCGAAGCGCCAAAAGGTTCCGTGGGGCATCTCTGAATCGGCTTATAGCGGCGTTGATTTTGAAAAGACCTATCAGTATCACGCCTTCGGAGTCCCTGGGCTTGGGCTTAAGCGTGGACTCTCAGAAGATCTCGTTATCTCCCCCTACTCCACATTCCTTGCGCTCTCATTTGCCCCCTCAATCGGGAGCGCTACAGAAAATCTGCGCTACCTTGAGCGTGAGGGCGCGCGCGGCAGATACGGATTCTTTGAAGCCGTTGACTACACACGCAGTCGTCACCTCCGTACAGAGGGTAAACATGTCGTGCAGTCCTTCTTTGCGCACCATCAGGGCATGTCGCTCATTAGCGTTAATAACGTGCTCAACGACGATATCATGTGCGAACGTTTCCATGCGCAACCACTTATAAAATCCGCAGAGCTACTTTTACATGAACGCTTTCCGGATCGGGTCTCTACCATCGTCCCACACGAACCTGAGCTGCAAGCTGTACAACGTGAGGATGACCCTATTGAGAGTCCAGGTCTTGAGGTTGTTTCCTCAGCGCATACCCTTGCGCCCCGTGTTCGTGTGCTTTCTAACGGTCGTTACTCGGTCGTGATTGACTCTTCAGGCGGAGGCTTTAGCAGCTTCGACAAGAACATTATGTTGACCCGTTGGCGCGAGGACCCAACAACAACATCTAACGGCTCATTCATATACCTGCATGAAGCAGGCAAGAAACGCACCTGGTCGGCCGCATATCAACCTAGCAAGGTTGAACCAAGCTCATATGAATCGATCTTTAGCCCTGGCAGAGCTGAATTTAAACGTTTTGACGATAAGATCTTCGTGCATACCGAGATCACCGTTGCGCCAGAGGATGATGTTGAGCTGCGCCGTATCACGGTAACTAACCTCGGTCATGAGGAGCGCGAGATCGACGTTGTAAGTTACATGGAACCGGTGCTCGTTAATCGGCGCGCCGATACAGCGCATACAGCCTTTAATAAGCTCTTTGTGCGGGCCGAGATCCTGCCCGATTATGATGCCATTCTTTGCTCACGCCGGCCCCGTACAGAGTCAGAGCAGGAGATCTTTTTCTTCCACCGTGTAACGCTCAAGACAAGCTATGCGCCGATTAAGTTCTATACCTCTCGCGCTGATTTTATCGGACGTGGTAGGAGCGCAGCTCAACCGGCTATTTTTGCTGATCTAGGGCAAACTCTCAAACAGTCTGGCAGCAGTATAGATCCCCTAGCATCGTTAGGCTGCAAGATTAGACTAGCTCCCGGCATGAGTGAAACGTTGGTATTCGTAAGTGGCGCTGCGCGCACCCGTAAGGGTGCTCAGAGCCTGATTGAACGCTACCAGGAGCTGATACATGTTAACAGAGCGTTTGAACTCTCTTGGAGCCGTGCACAGGTAGAGCTGCGCAGCCACGCCTACACCGCTATTCAGGCCGACCTGTTTCATCGTCTAGCCGGCTGCCTCGTCTACAACGAGCCCTCTGTGCGTGGGGCTCCCGAGAGCCTCGCCGCTAACAGACTCGGTCAATCTGGACTGTGGCGCTTCGGCATCTCAGGTGACCTGCCGATAGTTCTGGTTAAGATTACCGACTCACGTCAGGGCAAGGTTCTGCAGGAGCTACTTCTTGCGCACCACTTCCTGCGCGAGCGTGGCCTTGAGTTCGATCTGATCGTACTGCACAATAATCCCGGCACATACATGCAACCGCTTGCGGAGGATCTCGAATATCTAGTGCGTTCAAGTACCGCTGGCGGCCTAATTGATCGCCCAGGTGGTATATTCCTCCGTTCCTCAAGTCAGATATCGGAGTCTGAATCGATATTGCTTGAAACGGTGGCGCGCATCGTTATAGTTGGAGAGATAGGCGGGCTGCTAGAGGCCCTGAAAACACCGGCCTTTGAACAGACGCAGGAGGTTGCGCCGATCTCATCTCACAAACGGCTTGTAGCCTCCCCAGAGCCCCAACAGCCACTTCTACTCGAAAACGGCATTGGAGGATTCGCCCCGATCTCAAAGCACTACATCATGCCTAAGATCGGCTCCGTGCGCCCGCCCCTGGCCTGGACCAACGTTATCGCAAATCCCTCCTTTGGCTTCCTTGTAACTGAGTCGGGGGGTGGTTACACCTGGTCTGAAAACAGTCGTGAAAATAAACTGACCCCGTGGAGTAATGATCCGATTATTGATCCTCCAAGCGAGGTTGTATATGTGCGCCGTGCAGACTCCGGGGACTACTGGTCGCTAACTCCAGAACCTGCTGGCGAGGGTCTCGATTACAAAGTTGAGCACGGCTTCGGCTCCTCTAGCTTTAAAACAATTAATGCCGGAATAGAGTCAAAGTTGACCCTGAGTGGCTCGATAACTGATCGGGTTAAATGGTACTCAATTACCCTCTCTAACCTAGAACCAACCGAGCAAAAACTTGAGCTATTCCTATACTGTGATCTAGTACTAGGCGCAGCGCGCGATGATAACTACCGCTTTATATCAACTAGTTTTGATCGCTCTGCGCAGGCGCTCTGCGCCGTAAACTATTACAACAACGAGTTCTCAGGCAGAACCGTAGCGTTCGGTTCTAGTGAGCCGATTGCAAGCTATAGCGCCTCACGCCTTGAATTTCTGGGACGAAACGGCGACCTACGAAAGCCCCTTGTCCTTGAAAAGGGCGCTCAAGTTAGCTTCTTTCCTGCCAAGGCCAAGCCGGTAAAATTATCGACTAAGACCGGTGCCGGCATTGATCCCTGTGCGGCGCTTCAGATTGCAGTTACGCTCAAACCAAAGGAGGAGCGTGTCGTGCATTTCTTCCTAGGAGAGTACCTAAGCGGTGATGCTATGCGGCTCGATGTTGCAAAACACCGTAGCGTTCAAACCCAGCGCATCGAGCACTCCGGGGTTGAATCGTGGTGGCAAGATCTACTCTCTACCGTACAGGTCACTACACCCAGCACCTCTTTTAATACGATGATGAACGCTTGGTTGCTCTATCAGACCGTTGCCTGTCGTCTGATGGGCCGTTCAGGTTTCTATCAAAGCGGTGGGGCGCTCGGCTTTAGGGATCAACTTCAGGACTCCCTGGCTCTGCTCGCCATTCGTCCTGAACTAACGCGCGCACAAATTCTGCTGCATGCTGCTCACCAATTCGTTGAGGGTGATGTGCAACACTGGTGGCATCCCCCAACAGGTCGCGGAGTCCGTACACGCATCTCGGATGATCTACTTTGGTTGCCGTATGTTGTCAGCCGCTATATTGAAGTCAGTGGTGATTACTCAATACTTTCCGAGTCAGTGCCTTATCTACAGGGTCCAGCCCTCAACGAGCGACAGATGGAGAGCTACTTTACTCCAGACAGTAACGGCGCTCAGGGGCTACTAATTGAGCACTGCCTGCGCACCTTCAGCGCTACATCGGCTGTTGGGCCACACGGACTGCCCTTGATAGGAGCAGGTGATTGGAACGACGGCATGAACGAGGTTGGAACTCACGGTCAAGGCGAGAGTGTCTGGCTGGCCTGGTTTCAGATCGAGGTAATTAACCGCTTCTCGTCTGTGCTAGATGCTCAGGGTGACCACGACAATGCAGCTCAACTCCGTCAGCGTGCGGTAGCGCTTAAAAACGCGGCTGAAGAGCACGCCTGGGATGGAGCCTGGTACCGCCGTGCCTTTTACGACGATGGGACACCGATCGGAAGCTCCTTAAACGATGAATGTAAGATAGACTCTCTAGCTCAGTCATGGGCAGTTATTAGCAAAGCAGCCGAGCCTGCTCGCGCCGCTCAAGCCATGCAATCTGTTAGGGAGCACCTGATCGACCGCGATGCTCGCATTATAAAGCTCCTTACTCCACCATTTGATAAAACGGCTAAGAATCCCGGCTATATTAAGGGCTATCCACCCGGCATTCGCGAGAACGGTGGTCAGTATACGCACGCTGCGGCCTGGGTCATCATCGCCGCTGCCGAGATGGGTCATGGAACTGAGGCGCTAGAGCTCTTTGAGTTGATTAACCCGATAAACCTTACCTCGGATACAACCGGCATAGGGCGCTATCAGGCTGAACCGTACGTTATGTGTGGGGATGTCTGCGCCGAGAAAACACTGGCTGGTCGTGCAGGTTGGAGTTGGTATACGGGCTCCGCAGGGTGGCTCTATCAGGCTGGGCTAGAGCATATTATTGGCCTTAAGGTGCATGCTAACTCATTCACTATCAATCCATGCGTGCCCACCACATGGGATAAATTCTCACTGATCTACAAACGTCAGGGACGTACCTTTAATATCGCAGTATCAAATAAGGCTGGGGTAGAGCGCGGCGTTAGCTCGATTAAGGTCGATGGCAGAACGCTTTCCGGCAGCACCATTGCGTTTGAGGATCCCCTGTATGGAACAGAGGTTCGGATTGCTGTAGAGCTAGCGTAGTAGCAAGCTCTCCTGAATAGCTTTAATCGAATCGCGTCGTTCGGCGGCCAACTCGTACTCCCGTTTTGCAGCGGCGTCAAACATCTCCTTACGCAAAGTTTCTATCAGACGCTGCGCCTCCTTTGGATCAGCCGGGATGTGAATACCCTGCTTAGCTTCCTGAGTAGCCGTATCCTCCTCAGAGGCTCCTGCGCCCAGCGCTATCTGCTCTGAGCGCACAGCGCTGCGTGGAGTGATGCCGTGTTGCTTATTAAACTCGGCTTGAATAGTTCGTCTACGATCGGTCTCAGCAACAGCTTCATTAATCGATTTAGTGACCTTATCGGCATACAAGATCACTCGCCCGTTTATGTTACGAGCGGCTCGTCCCATAATCTGAATTAAAGATCTGGTAGAGCGCAGGAAGCCCTCTTTATCAGCATCAAGGATAGCAACTAAGCTGACCTCAACCAGATCAAGCCCCTCTCTAAGCAGATTAATTCCGATTAAAACATCGAAATCTCCACGCCGCAGACCGCGCAAGATCTCGACACGCTCGATGGTGGTAATGTCTGAGTGTAGGTAGCGGGCGCGTATTCCAACCTCTCTAAAGTATGCGGCGAGATCCTCCGACATCTTTTTGGTCAACGTTATAGCAAGCACTCGCTCGCCAGCTTCAACGGTCCTACGAATCTCTGTAATAAGATCATCGACCTGATGAGTGGCAGGACGGATAGATATAGGGGGATCTAATAAGCCCGTAGGGCGATTAACCTGCTCTATAATAATACCTTCACTCTTCTCAAGCTCTAGATTAGCTGGAGTTGCGGAGACAAAAATGGTTTGCCCTGTTTTTCCCCAGAACTCATCGAGGCTAAGAGGTCTATTATCAAGGGCTGATGGCAATCTAAATCCAAAATCAACTAGGGTCTGTTTACGCGAGCGGTCCCCACGATACATGCCCCCAATCTGCGAAATGGTAACGTGGCTCTCATCAACAACGAGCAGGAAATCCTTGGGAAAGTAATCAAGTAGCGTCGTTGGGGACTCGCCCTCCTTACGTCCGGCGATATGGCGACTGTAGTTTTCAATTCCCGGGCAAAATCCGATCTCGTGCAACAGCTCAAGATCATACAGTGTGCGCTGTTCTAGCCTTTGCAATTCAAGTAACTTGCCCTGTGTTAGCAACTCAGGGCAGCGCTCCTTAAGCTCCTTGCGAATTGATATAATAGCTCTATCAACGGCCTCTCGTTCAGTTACGAAGTGGCTAACCGGATATACTGCGCACGAATTGATTTTTTTAAGTGTAGCTCCTGTGAGTGGATCGATCTCTCGGATCTCCTCAACTTCATCCCCAAAGAAAATGATACGAGTTGCGGACGCATCCTGATCCGAGGGAAAAATATCGATATTTTCACCCCGCACACGAAAGGTGCCGCGCGCAAACTCAATATCTGTGCGTTTATACTGCATGTGCACGAGCTGGCGAATAACCTGCTCCCTCGGCGCGATATCGCCCTGCTCTAAGTATAGCATCATCTTAAAGTACTCTTCGGGGTCACCCAGCCCGTAGATACAACTTACGCTTGCAACGATAATAGTATCGCGCGATTCAAGCAGCGCCTTGGTAGCAGCGTGGCGCATCTTGTCGATCTCTTCGTTAATCGCCGAGTCCTTTTCGATATAGGTATCGGTTGATGGAATATACGCTTCAGGTTGGTAATAATCGTAGTAGCTAACGAAGTAACGCACCCGATTTTTCGGAAAGAACTCGACAAATTCGCCGTAGAGCTGTGCTGCAAGGGTCTTATTGGGCGCAATAATGAGAGTCGGTCTATTTTGCTTGGCAATAACGTTAGCTATCGTAAAGGTCTTACCAGAGCCGGTAACACCGAGCAGCGTTTGAAAATTTACGCCCCTCCGTAGGTTCTCATCAAGACTAGCGATGGCTTGTGATTGATCGCCGCAGGGCGAAAACGTAGTTGTAAGTTGAAATGGCTCGGGAGCCGGCGCAGGACGTGCCGCTGCTGGCTCACTGTTCACTGCTTTCGACCCATCTTTGCAACTGCAATTCGTTCCTTGGCCAGATCGATCGCTACCTCTTCGGTAAATCTGTCCTGACGCTTAGATTCATCCAGCACCTTAACTGTAGTGTGGTAGATGGCGTCAACTCGTTCTTTGACCCACGCAATATTTGGACCACCCTCTGCTAGCTCTGCACATACGGAGATAACCCCCCCTGAATTAACCACGAAGTCAGGGCAGTACAAGATCTTCTTTGACTTAATCGTTTCGTATACGGAGCGGTCTGAAAGTTGATTATTCGCAGCACCGGCTATAATCGAACATTTGAGTCGCTTCAGGGTGCTTGCATTGACCGTTTGTCCAATTGCACAAGGAGAGAATATATCACACGGCACGTCATAAATCGCATCAGGAGCTACTACAGCAGCATTAAATTCAGAAGCAGCACGTTTAAGCAACACCTCATGGGTATCAGCTACGGTCACGATTGCTCCCTCTTTAGCAAGAAGCTCGACCAAGTACATACCTACATGTCCGATCCCCTGAACGGCGATCCGTTTTCCCTTAAGGCTTCTCTCCCCTGAGGATGTGTGCTCAACAGCAGCTCGCATAGCAACGAATAGGCCCTGTGCGGTCCATGGTGAGGGATCCCCTGTTCCACCTTTTGCAGGATCTGTTCCAACAACGTACTTTGATTTGGCGCGCATCGCCATGATGTCCCTGACAGAGGTTCCCATGTCCTCCGCGGTGATGTAGCGCCCAGACAATGCGTTAAGACATTCACCAAACTTTTCAAGGAGCGCTTCGCGTCCCTCCATGATGGTAGGGTCTGCTATGATTATAGATTTTCCACCACCTAGGGGTAGTCCCGCCAAAGCGCTCTTGTAGGTCATCCCTTCAGAGAGTCGCATTACGTCGTCAAGCGCATGCTCATCATTCTGGTAGAGGCTCATGCGACACCCGCCGAGCGCTGGCCCAAGCGTAGTATCGTGAATCGCTACGATAGCTTTAAGTCCGACATCTGGATAATTGAAGAACACTACCTGCTCGTGTCCGCGCGCCGCACAGGCTTCAAGAACTGACTTGGTCATAGCTATCGATCATCTTAATTTTTTCATCTAGCGTCAACTATCGCCAGACGATCTAAAAAGGGTTTCAAGAATCCTATGGTGAGAAATACCTGTATCCGAACCTAGATCTGGACCTGGACATTAGTACTGAGCATTTGGCTCAATCTTTTCGCTAGCCTTAGGATCTTTGATTCCAGCATAAGTTTGTGTTCTACGTTTACATCCTGTTGTAGACACTGCCAATAGTGCGACACCAATAATAAGGAGTGAGAGGAGAGCTTTTACTTTCATAGATACCTCGTGCACAAAACTAGAATGCCTGCGCTAAATATGTCGTAATGGTCTAAAAATACTCTACAATAATGCCCTGGAGAGGACTTGAACCTCCACACCCTTGCGGACACATGAACCTGAATCATGCCTGTCTACCAATTCCAGCACCAGGGCAGAAATAGTGTCCTTAATGCTTAACACACCCACTATCTGATTGAAACCCGCCCCCTGACCGGCAACGCAGCTCAGGAAAACACCACCCCCTGTGCTAGGGGCATATCGTTGCCAAAGTTAATGGTCGATGTCTGCCTGCGCATATACTGCTTCCAGGCATCGGATCCGGCTTCGCGTCCACCACCGCTATCCTTCTCTCCACCGAAGGCGCCGCCGATCTCGGCCCCAGAGGTGCCTATGTTAACGTTGGCGATCCCACAATCGCTGCCAGTGCTTGCTAGGAAACTCTCGGCGTTTTGAATATTTCTGGTAAAGATTGCAGAGCTCAATCCCTGCGGCACTTCGTTGTTGATCATAAGCGCCTGATCAAGATCACTAATCGGCACGACGTAAAGAATAGGTGCAAAGGTCTCTTCGTGCAGAAGCGCCATGCCGGGCTTTGCTCGTACGATCGTAGGTTCAACGTAGAGATCGGATGGCATGCCTGCCAGCACCTTTCCACCGTAGATTACCTCTCCGCCCTCCTGTGGCACACGTGCGATCGCCTGGCGATACGCCTCAACCGCACCTGCATGGATAAGTGGCCCCATTAAGGTTCCCTGCTTTAATGGGTCTCCGATCTTCACCTGTTTATAGGCGGCGACGAGTTGCTCTATGAATGGTTCAACTATCTCCTGATGCACCAATGCGCGCCGAACTGTTGTGCACCGTTGCCCCGCTGTACCGACGGCACCAAAGAGCGTTCCCGAGGTTACGAGCTGCAGATCGGCATCGGGCAGGACTATCACTGCGTTATTTCCGCCGAGCTCAAGGATAGAGCGTCCAAGCCGTGCGGCGACCTTTTGTGCTACGAGGCGCCCCATACGGCACGAGCCGGTGGCGGAGATGCACGGCACTCGGCGATCGTCTGCGAGCTTTTGACCTAAATCGGGCCCATCACCGATCAACAGCGAGAATACCCCTTCAAAGCCCAAGCTTTTTGCAACCTCTCGACAGATATTATTAATTGCAATTGCGGTAAGCGGTGTAAGCTCCGATGGTTTCCACACGATAACATCGCCGCACACCGCCGCTATCATAGCGTTCCAGGCCCATACTGCGGCGGGGAAATTAAACGCGGTAATAACGCCGATAATTCCAAGGGGGTGCCACTGCTCATACATACGGTGGTTACGGCGCTCTGAGTGCATGGTTTTGCCATACAGCTGCCTAGATAGTCCAACGGCAAAATCGGCGATATCTATAGATTCCTGAACCTCGCCCTCTCCTTCGGAGAGGATCTTACCGCTCTCGATAGAGATCAGTTTTCCGAGCTGTTGCTTAGAGTCCCTTAGGGCATCTGCGATTTTACGCACCAGAGCCCCACGCTCGGGGGCGGGGACCTTTCTCCACTCCTTAAAGACCTCAAGCGCATCCTTTATGACCTGCTCGTATGCGGCGTCATCGGCACATATTACACGGCCTATCTCTGAGCCATCTATGGGCGAGGTTACCCGTAGCTGTTTGCCAGAGGAGTTTATGATAACAGATCGACCGAAAGCTCCCGGATTAAGGGGCTCTAGCCCTAAAGCTGTGATACTAGCGCGCATAAGGATCCCCTAAATAAAAACGGTGCCCATCCATGTTAGCACTCAGTTACGAGACCCGGTACATATATACGCGGCCATTGGTTTTCTCAGGCTCCCAATCTGGGAATGGGTACACTCCAGAGATCACCCTGCTGCCCGGCTTCATCTCTGCTTGAATCTTCTTTCGCAGCCTCTCCATGTAAATTGGCACCATATATATGGTAAGGATGTCCGCATCTTTGATATCAGCATCCCAGAGATTCGTTCCATGAACCGAAATAGAGGTTAAACCCTGAATTCTAGCGCGCAGCCGACTGTACCAAAGAAGGATTGGATTAATCTCAAATCCAACACACCGCGCTCCTCTTTTTGCCGCCGCTATAAGAATTCGCCCATCTCCAGAGCCTAGGTCGAGCAGCAGCTCTCCTGGTTGAATATTAGCAAGGTCCATCATGCACTTAACGGTTGACTCAGCTGAGGGGATCGGTGCAGCGCCCGCAAATATCGCAATTATCGTGAATACAAGGTAAACCACGAGCAGCACCCAAAGAAAAACAATTAGGATAGCAAAACTTAGTGCGCCCATTACAATAGTATAGCGTAATTAAGCACCAGACTCCATGCCGTCAATCGGCCACTGAAGAGGCACGGTACCGCTTGGAAAATGCAGCGCCACCTGGAAAATACAGCCCTGCTTGGAAAATGCAGTGCCGCGTGGGAAATATGGAGCGGGAGACGAGACTCGAACCCGCGACCCTCAGCTTGGAAGGCTGATGCTCTAGCCAACTGAGCTACTCCCGCTCAAGTAACTCCTCGTTCCTGGGTGGGAAGAGGCGTTAATTCAACGGCAACAGTTAGTCGCGTTCGATATCTGGATTGAACACCAAAACGCGGTAAAATGCAACGCTCTAGCCGTAGGGCAATTACGCCCAATTTTTAGGGCTCGCCAAACACCTTAAAATAACTACACACTAAGGATTCTTTAGCTAAGGGCCTAACATATGAAGAGTTATCAAAGAAAAGTTGGATTACTCGATCTTCTGACCTCCTCAATCCTCGATAAAGAGGGAACGATGCGGCATCTGCTTGTCGAGCGCCCCTATCCTCCCTACATCATCTCATCCTGCCTGGCGCTCTTCTCTGTTCTAGTATTGCCCTCTCTTATTTACCAATACCAAAACGAGCTTCCAACCCCCGAGGGAGGTTTAATATATGCGCTCCTAACAACGCTTGCGATAAGCTTTGTTTTTTTTGTCATCTCTACAACCATTATGTTGCGAATATTAGGCATCTCTGCCGCAATTATTAAGGTAATCGCTGCAATTATGTATTCGTTAGTTGCAGCTATCCCTATTATGCTTGGATATTATATCGCAAATTATGCCATTAATGGCGAGCTTACGATCCTCTCCTTTCTCTGCACCGGCCAAATATCGGAGGGAGACTGGCTGACCGGGCTCTTTCCTTTATTGATCTACACCGCGATGGCGCTCGGTTTCTTGGTGTTTGTCGGAGCTATTCGTGCCATTGGAAAAACCCCTACCATAACTGCTTATCTGCTGGCGCTGCTGTGCATACCTCTTCTGATCGGATCGTTTATAGTTGGCATTACCTGCGCTGAGGCGCTCTATCCGGATACGTCGCTCCGTATTGGAACGTTCTTCTCATCGTTATTCGAGGTATCTTAGCTAGACGCTGCGCTAAAGCCCTTATCCAACGCTGCGATAGTAAGTTCTAGCGCCTCTCCCTCATGTGCAGCGGAGACGAATCCAGCTTCAAACGCAGAGGGGGCAAAGTATACACCCTGATCAAGCATTGCGTGAAAAAATCGCTTAAATGCCTCTTTATCAGTTGCGAGGGTATCTCGAAATGAGGCCACGGGGCGGTCACTAAAAAAGAACCCAAACATAGTTCCCCGCGCTTGCGCCTGCAGTGGAACGCCGTACTTCTCGGCGCTGCTGCGCATCGCCTCTATTAGCTGCGCTGTTATTGCAGCGGTCCTTTCGAATACTCCGGGCTTCTGCCATTCACGCAGCGTTGCAAGCCCCGCCACCATCGCAAGGGGATTCCCTGAGAGGGTTCCGGCCTGATACACTGGCCCTAAGGGTGCCAAGCACTCCATAATCTCTCGACGCCCACCAAACGCCCCTACCGGCAACCCCCCTCCGATAACTTTTCCTAGCATCGTCAGATCTGGCTTTATCCCGTAAAGAGCTTGAGCACCCCCGAGGTGCACCCTAAATCCACTCATGACCTCATCAAAGATTAAGAGTGCGCCATGTTTTTCCGTAATACTTCTTAAGCCCAGGAGAAACTCTCTCTGCGGAACGAGTAGCCCACAGTTGCCGACTACCGGCTCTAGGATAACCGCTGCGATCTGATCTCCGCACTCACTAAAAATGTGCTCGACCGAGCTGAGGTTATTAAATTGAGCGACGAGGGTATCTGCAACCGCTGCTGCTGGAACCCCTGCACAATCGGGCAGCCCGAGGGTTAATATGCCGGAGCCAGCCTTAGCCAATAGCATGTCGGCGTGTCCGTGGTAACACCCCTCGAATTTTATGATTTTACTGCGGTTTGTGAAACCACGCGCCAATCGAATAACGGCCATTCCGGCTTCGGTACCGGAGTTAACAAAGCGCAACATCTCCAGTGAGGGAAATAGCCCTTTAACAACCTCAGCTAACTCGCTCTCACGCTCATGACATGCGCCGTAGCTTGTACCGAGCTGCGCCTGTTGATGCAACACTTCAACTACTGCCGGGTGGGCGTGCCCAAGAACGAGCGGGCCCCAACTATTTATATAGTCGACGTAGCGATTCCCGTCGACGTCGAACAGGAAAGGACCTTTTCCATATTTAACGATAAATGGATCTGCCCCGACTGAGCGGAATGCCCGTACTGGTGAGTTAACCCCACCTGGAAAATGGGTCTTCGCTTTTGCGAATATCTCTGCTGAGCGGGTACGTTGCATTTAAGGCTGTTCGGCAATTGTAGGATCGGAGCCGAGTATGAACTCCTTCCCATCTGAGATGCCGTCGCTATCTGAGTCAATCAGTTTAGGGTTGCTGCCAACTACGATCTCCAGATCGTCACGCAACCCATCATCATCCGAGTCCATATTAGAAGGATCTGAGCCATGCCCCTGCTCGTAGCTGTCGCTCAATCCATCTTTATCACTATCTGGATAGTTATCGCCTGCATCCTGCGGATCTCCTCCGGAGAGTCGCTCAGCTCCATCGCTACGACCATCACCATCGCTATCGAGTGATTCTGGATCGCTGCCCTGTTTCGCTTCATCCGCGTTACTAATTCCATCTAGGTCCGAATCGTTACCACGAACCCGTTGATCAAGTTCGGTACGAACTACCGCTCCTGGCACCGACATTGAATCATCAGAGGAGGAATCGGAGCTCTCCTCAAGTAGATCTGAAAATCCATCGCCATCTGAGTCGCCCCAAGGGCTCGTAGCATCCCTGTTGAAGGCCTGTCCGAGCCAGTTAGTTTCTGATGTTTTAGATGTTCCATCAGCAATGCCGGAACCGGCGTTATCGGGAGCATCAATCTGCGCAAGCTCTGCGAGTAAGTCGCCATCCTTTCCTATAGAGGCGCTGAGAGGAAGTATGCCTGGAATCTCCGTTGTTGTTGCTGTTACAGTTATAGTGATACTTCCAGTTGCAGTTCCAGTTGCAGTTGGGGTTACACTCGCTGTGCTCGATGCTGTAGCTTCTGCCGTTCCGGTTCCGGTTACGGTCCCAACTCCTTTTACCTGGCTTCCTATGGCATAGTCCTCCTGACACGCATCAGTTCCACTCACCACTATGGCCACCGAGAACATCGCCAGCACTCCTGCAATCTTTTCTAAGATATATTTGCTCAACATATAGTGGTGACCTCTCTAACTTCGTTCTGTCTTTGACCGCTAGGATACTCTGCCCGTGGCTTTCAAAAAAGGGGGTGCTTTACCCATCAGGAAACTTTCTAAGGGCCAAGGGGGCCCCAACACCGCCCCTAGACCATATATTTAGTGAGTTGGGTATGTTGTGGTGGCTAGGGAGGATGCGAAGTTCACGAGCGCTTCGATTCCGTCCAGATTATGGCCCTTTGAGTGGTATCCTACCGCTCCGTACTCCTCTGCGGTACGTGAGAGTTCTGGCAGTCTAACGTTACTTGTAGCCACTACGGTGGCCCCTGTATTTGATAACTGCCTGAGCAGCTCGAGGGCGCTTGAAACCATATGCAGATCTAACAGCACGACCGAGGGCTCCCATGAGGCTGAGAGCTCCAGCGCTTGGCAGGGGTTCGTTGCGAGCTTACACTCTACCTTGAATTCCGGGTGGTACATCTCAGTGAACTCCTGGATCTGCGCAAAGTGATCGAGATGATCATCAACGACAAGGAGCTTTATCTCCCTGCGAAGTCCGGCTCTAACCGGCTTATCCGTTGAAATGATCGTCATCTAAGGTTCCTCGTTATCTCGACCAAAAAAGAGCGACTCTCTCTTTCTATAGAGTTTATCGACAGGGATGCTAAGAAGCTAAATGTCGCTTTTTTGGCACCTAAAAATAATTAAAATAAATTTTAGACTTGTCGATTCTATTCTTTTTGCATATGGTACGACCATGATCAGCATCCAAAGGATATCGTTATGAAAAACAAGACTCGTAAACAGACTAGACAGGCCGATGATGAACTAGCACCTGAAGCCTCTAGCTTCCAGTCCAGCACCCTTGCCCCAGTTCAGCGCCAAACACTTGAATTTCTTAGGAATTTTCTTGCAGAGCATGGTTATGCTCCACCCCTTAAGGCGATCGCTGATTTTATCGGGGTGAAGTCCCCATCAACCGCTCATTTTCACCTAGAGCGCCTTGAGAATAAGGGTTTTATTCGCAGGGGAGCCGAAGGGCTGCTTGAGTTGCTCGATCGTGTCACCCCTGAGTTAGGGCCAAGCGCCGTACCTTTAGTAGGGGTAATCGCCGCTGGACGGCCAATTGAGGCTATAGAGCAGGCTACTACGATAGAGATCCCCCCCAGCATGATCAATGGTCGTGGCGAGGTGTATTGCCTTGAGGTAAGTGGAGATTCCATGATCGATGAGCATATCTGCGACCGAGACGTTGTAGTAATCAAAAAACAGTCTGCTGCAGAGGATGGGCAGATAGTAGTTGCGCTGCTGGAGGATGGAAGCGCAACTCTTAAGCGTTATCGCCGATTAAAGAGCGGTCAAGTGATGCTAATTCCGGCAAACCCGACCATGCAACCGATTACGGTCGATAAGGTTACGATTCAGGGTCGTCTGATCGGCGTAATTCGAGAGCTCAACTAATTTTAGCTCAACTAATTATTGTCGTTATTTAGTGGACGTGTTGGAGTAGGTGTTAAATTTTATGAATACAACTGTTAAGGAGAATGAGATGGAACTATACGCGAGAGATGGAGAGACATCGGGTGCTAGCAGCGAAAAGGGCAAGGCACTTTCAACAGCGATATCACAACTAGAAAAGAAGTATGGCAAGGGCGCCATTATGAATCTGGGGACCTCCATGAACACGGAGATAGAGTCTCATTCAACAGGCAGCCTTTCGCTCGACATCGCCCTCGGTATCGGTGGACTTCCAAAGGGCAGGATATGCGAGATATACGGACCTGAATCCTCCGGAAAAACAACCCTTGCTCTTAGCGCTGCCGCAGAGGTTCAGCGCGCTGGTGGAACCGTAGTCTATATCGACGCTGAGCATGCTCTCGATGTTAATTACGCAAAGCGCCTTGGTGTAGACACCTCTAAGTTGCTTGTAAGCCAACCAGATTCCGGTGAACAGGCGCTTGATATCTGTGAGGCGATCGTTTCCTCCAATGCAGTTGACCTAATAGTTATCGATTCAGTTGCGGCCCTTGTGCCGCGCGCTGAGATAGATGGCGAGATGGAAGATCAACAGCCCGGTCTGCAGGCGCGCCTTATGAGTAAGGCGCTGCGCAAGCTAACTGCAATCACTGCCAAGTCCAATACAACCATTATCTTCATAAACCAGATCCGCATAAAGATAGGGGTAATGTTCGGCAGCCCAGAGACTACCTCTGGGGGTAATGCACTTAAGTTCTACGCCTCAGTTCGTCTAGATGTTAGGCGTATTGGGTCGATCAAGGACGCAGAGAACGTAATCGGCAACCGCGTTCGTGTTAAGGTTGTTAAAAACAAGATGGCCCCACCGTTCCGTGAAGCCGAGTTCGATATCATTTTCAACGAGGGTGTAAGTTTATTGGGTGAGATCGTAGACATCGGATCTGACAAGGGGATCGTTGATAAGGCGGGCGCCTGGTTCAGCTTCCGTGGGGAGCGTATGGGCCAAGGTCGCGAGGGTGCTAAGCAGTTTCTGCGTGAAAACCCAGAGATGGCCAAGCAGATCCGCGCCCTTGTCATGGACTCCGTAGCAACTGCTGCTGACGCGGCATCAACTGCGAATACTCCTGCTCTACCAGAGGATGGCGAGGAGACGCAGACGGAGAGGTCCCCACGTTCACGCAAGAAGCTAGCGGCTAATAGCTAGGGAGCGCTCCTTGGCTGTGCTGTTTCTGCCCCGTGCACCTACTGTGCACGGGGCTTTGCTGTAATGGTACAACTACCCGCAATTGGCCATAGTTATCCCTATAAGGTAACGTTCCTTTTGAGTTAGGCCTTGAGTATAACTCAGCTCCTGTGGAAGTATGGGGGATGCCTGTTCTCTCATACTCACCTGCTTAGGTGTATGGTAGAATGGGGTCGTGTCTCTAGCTGTCTACTTAGCTGTGCCTACTAGCTGTGGTTGCCCCTTATGTTCCTACGTGCCTCAGCGGAGATATTTCCGCGCATTCATCAGATCTCACTCGGTGCTAGCTGTCGGTACGCCATAGTAGCTGATGACGGCTTACTTACCCTGACCGATCCTGGCGCGACGTCGCATATCGGTGCTCTTGAGCAACGCCTCAAACGAAGCGGTTTTTCGCTCTCCATGGTCAATAAGGTCCTAATCACACACCTCGATGCTGACCGAGTAGCGGGTATTGGGCTTCTGCGTCGCCTGAATCCAGCGCTACAGGTATTTGGCAGCTCCGCCATGCATTTTGCTCTTAAAGATATCGAGTTCGTCAAAGAGATCTGGGAGCAGGACGCCGTAATCAGCTCCTGGTTTCCTCAAGATGTTGGGCCAGGTCTCTTACCGTTTGCTGAGTTTCGTGACGCTTTGCGAATCGACAAAAGCCTAGTCGAGTCAGATACCGTGACACTTGGTGCTGAGATCGCTCTGCGCACCATATCAACCCCCGGACATAGATCGCACTCGCTATCATACCTCGTAGTGCCACATGAGTTCCTGATCACCGATGAAACCTTCGGTTACTATAACGGTCGACAGCTCGCTGCTCCAGGAGCGGACGATTCCCTAGCTGCATCGATAGAATCGATTAATAAGTTTAAGAACCTAGAGATCTCTGGCATAGGTTTTTCGTATGGGGGCTCAATAACCGGCGCTTTAGTTCGCAAGCACCTAGATATGATACTTCAAAACACTCAAGATCTGATCGATGAGGTCAAGAAGGCCAAGGCTGCCGGGGTGCCGGATACGGAGATGCGCGCTCAGATTCGAGAGGCTTTTTATGCCCCGATACTGCGCGACCCATGCCTGATTAATAGTCTAGATAAGAGCTTTGAGGCTGTCTGGCGGCAGAGCAGTACCATTTACTAATACGCGAGCTACTGTTTCTCCTCTACTCTGAACCCCAGTTTAATTTAACCCATATCATGGCGTGGTCTGATGCCTGTTTAGGTTCATAAACTACCCCTGACTCATAACGTCCCTCGCTGGTCGAGCTCTGCCACGCATATGATAAACTCTCTGAGGGCATTAATATATCATCCAGCCACGAGAACTCCCCTTTATATACGAAGGTTCCGGGTAACGATTGCACGGATTGATTGCTCGTTAAAACGCTAAAGAGCCGTTTAGGATTCTCCTCTCCCACCTGACAAATCGGCACTCCGCGCTTACTTAATCGACATCCCCCAGCATTTTGAAAGTTAGCAAGTGTGAGTGAGCCCTCCAGTATGCGCGCACTCGCAACATCGAAATTACTATTTCTATCACCGAGCAGAAGCAGTATTGATTCGCTCGAAGCGAAGGCCTTCTGATGTCGCACCTCAACGATACGGCGCATCGCCTCAGCCATCTCCATGCGATAGGTCTCCCACTCAAGGCCGGTAGGATCTCCCTGCCCACCCCGTTTGGATTTCAGATGAAAGTTGACGATAGAGACGGTTTTTGTAACTTCGCCTCTCTTTGATTGCACCAAAAGCTGCACCTCAAGCGGGGCGCGAGAGAAGAGTCTTGGCCGTTGCTTTGCAACTAGCTTTGGCAGCTCAACGCGGGCATAGGAGAGGGTACTGCCGATAATCGCGCGGTCCTCGGCAACGAGAAATCCTACCGTCATGCCCCCTTCGCCTGGTGGGCTGACTCGGATTTGATACGTTCGATTGGCAACCTTACGCAATCGATCTACAAGGGGTTGCAGGGCTGCCTCAGCCGCCGCTGTATTAACACCGAGAACCTCCTGCACTCCGATTACATCGCACTTTACCGACAGGAAGCGTTGAACTAGGTCCTCGATCTTCTCCTCGTGCTGGCGCTCTGTGTACTTTATATTCTTCTGCTTAGTTGTTGCGAATGTACCAAGGAGCTTAAGGTTCTGGCTGCAGACTGTCAGCTCATGCTGTCCACGGGGGTCTGCTCCCAGAGCCTGCTTGAGAGCAAGCTCCGGCTTCCTCTTAGTATCAGCATGCTCGGCCCCCTTGCTCTCTACCTGGCCCTGTGCGCCTGCCCCCTCCTCTGCGCTAACAACCGGCAGGGCAAGGGTACTTATCACTGCAGCAACTACAAGCACCCCTGCCCTACCCAGGTAGCTTAATGCTGCTATGTCAATTAATCTGAAACACCGCATGCCTTTACCCTCCATGAACGGCGATTCTGCTGCGCCTGAGCTTCAAAGTTAGATTCAAGTGGCCCTCCTCCATTCCTTGCATTCTCCAAACGTACAAGCGCCAACCGTCCTATTAAGATAGCATCTACTATATCCTGATGCTTAGAGAGATCTGTCAATCCCATCTGTGCTAGGGGTTGTGCGTAGAGGTATTCGACGGTCCTTAGCGCCGCCAACTTGACTTCAGCTCGCAGCGTCTGCTTGCCGCGTAGCCCCATCACCTCATACTGTACCGTTCGGGGGTTTATGCGCCCCGGCACAACCACACCACGTGCTCTAGCGAGGGATTCAAAGAGCCCGCGCACCTGCTCTACTTTAATGGCGTTATGAGGGTCACGCATCGTAGTGGGGGCCTCGCACACCAGAACATCCTCTTGTCCAAGCCCTAGACCCTCAAGAACCCGGCCGATATCACCCTGCAGTTTTTCGAGCCGCATCGCCATTGATATCGAGGGGCCCAGACCCCTTAGCTTACCAACGGAGATAAGCACCCCCCCCACTACCGAAAAGAGCGCCCATCCTGAACAGGTTAAGCTTGGGTCAACGGCCATTAGATGTCGGTATGGGGGCATGCCTGGATAATACGCTGTGATGGGCTAACCCGCTATACTGACAATTGATCTTGACAATAGATCTTAGCAATATCATGGAGTACTCTCATGGATGTTGCCGTATGGCGCCGTTCCCTAGGGTGGCTTTGAGCGGGTGGACAGTCCCACGGTGCGCTGGTATAACCCCGCGAAGTTACGGTTTATGAAGGATCAAGCAGCGATGGAGCAGGAGTTACTCACTGAACTTTATAGCAAGATGTTGCGCATTCGCCGCTTCGAGGAGGAGGCTGCGCGCCTCTATACCGAGAAGAAGATCGGTGGATTTCTTCACCTCTACATTGGCCAGGAGGCCGTAGCGGTAGGGGCGCTCTCTGTACTAACTGAGCGCGATTACGTTATGACGGCCTACCGTTGTCACGGACACTTCCTTGCTCGTGGCGGCTCACCCCGCGCAGGCATGGCTGAGTTAATGGGCAAAGAGACCGGCTGCGCCAAGGGTCGCGGTGGTTCGATGCATTTTTACGACGTTGAGCGCCGCTTTATGGGGGGCTGGGGTATAGTTGGAGCTCAAATTCCGGTTGCCGCAGGACTCGCCTTTGCAGAGAAGTACCTGGGTAGCGACGGTATCGCGATCTGCTTTCTAGGGGATGGCGCTATCAATATCGGCTCATTCCACGAGGGCTTGGCGCTGGCATCCCTCTGGGAGATCCCTGTTATCTATGTGATCGAAAACAATTACTTTGCGATGGGCACGCCGCTTGAGAAAACAGCAGCAACGGACGATCTCTCGATTCGTGCGCTAGCCTATCCGATGGCCCGTGATACCGTTGATGGACACGATGTCTTCGCTGTTAGGTCGTGTATTCATGCCGCTGCAAAACGGGCGCGCGAGCAGAAGCTTCCAACGTTAATTGAAGCCAAGACCTACCGCTATCGTGGTCACTCAATGGCCGATCCAGCCAAGTACAGAACGCAGCAGGACGTTGATTCATGGAAGTCCAAGGATCCGATCAAGGTTCTCGGTGAGAAGATGGATGCGCTTGGAATGCTGTCGCTGCGTGAGCAGATCGACCTGCAGATCGAGGATGAGATCCAGGATGCCGTCAAATTCGCCGAAGAGTCGCCGTTCCCAGCCCCAGAAACAGCTTTGGATTATATCTATGCCTAACGCCATGCTTAATGATACCCAGTCCCAACCAGCAGTTCGTGAGATCCAGATCCGTGATGCCTTGCAGGAGGCGATGACAGAGGAGATGGTTCGTGATGAGCGCGTATTCCTCGTTGGTGAGGAGGTCGGTGATTATAACGGCGCTTATAAGTGCTCAAAGGGCATGCTGGCACAGTTCGGCCCTAAGCGTGTGATCGACGCTCCAATTGCAGAGAACGGCTTTGCTGGTATCGGCATAGGTGCTGCCATGGCGGGGCTCCGTCCGATAGTCGAGTTTATGACCTTTAACTTCTCACTGTGCGCGATCGATCAGATCCTAAACACAGCTGCGAAATCTCGCCTGATGTCGGGTGGGCAGATCTCTTGCCCGATCGTATTCCGAGGAGCAGGCGGGGCGGCCTTTCAGCTTGGAGCTCAGCACACCAACTCATTTGAGCATTTCTATGCCTATACGCCTGGATTAATCGTTCTTGCACCAGCAACCCCCTACGATATGAAGGGGCTGCTTAAGAGCGCTATCCGAGATGATAATCCGGTTGTTTTCTTTGAGTCGGAGCTTACCTACGGCAAGCGTGGCCCCGTTCCTGAGGGTGAATACCTTATACCGATCGGCAAGGCTGATATTAAGCGTGCCGGAAGCGACGTAACCCTGATCACCTGGTCAAAGAACCTATTTATAACGCTAGAGGTCGCTGAGGCGCTCGCTTTAGAGGGCATCTCGGCTGAGGTAGTTGATCTACTCTCTCTGCGTCCACTAGATAAAGAGACGGTGCTAAACTCCGTTGCGAAGACGCACCGTTGCGTGGTCGTTCAGGAGCAGCACGAGGTGGCTAGCTACGGCGCCTACCTAGCGCACATGATTACCAGCTCCATTTTTGATGAGCTTGATGCTCCAGTTGGTTTAGTGTCAATGCTTGAGGGCCCGATGCCGTACTCAAAGGCGCTTGAGGTTGTTCTGATTCCGAGTAAGGAGCGGATCATGGCTGCAGTTCACGCAGTTTGTAAATAATCAATATCACTAATGACTGCAGACGATGCCTATAGTTTCATTTGAAACCCATACGCCAAAGATCGACCCCTCAGCCTTTATAGCTCCAGATGTCTGGGTGATCGGTGATGTAGAGATCGGAGCAAGGTGCTCAATCTTCTTTAACGTTGTGATCCGGGGTGATATTCAAAAGATCTCAATAGGGGCTGGCACTAATCTGCAAGAACATGTGCTGGTGCACACCTCTTACGATATGCAGAGCGTCACTATCGGCATGAACGTGACGGTTGGGCACCGTGCCATTATTCATGGCTGCTCTATCGGCGATCATTCACTAATAGGCATGGGGGCTACGATTTTAGATAACGCCCAGATCGGAGAATACTGTATTATCGGGGCACACACCCTGATCCCAAAGGGTATGATCATTCCACCTCGCAGCCTAGTGATAGGCACACCGGGCAGGGTTTCGCGCCAAATTAGGTCAGATGAAGAGCAGGGCCTTATCACCTCGGCGCTTAAGTATCAGGAGCTTGGTGCTACTTATCGAAACAGCCTGCGTTAAGGACTCTCTTAATTTAATTTCGAACTAAAATGAACACCTAACGCCCCCCATAGCCCCGCATAATTGAGAGTTTTTTTTGACTAAAAGCTCTATCCAACGTAGTTAGGAGCTGTGCGTGCAAACCAAGACCTTACTGGCCACATCCCAACTAGAGCCGAAGAACCGTGCATGCCCGTGGCTGACTCTGCCGCGATCTCAGTTATCGGAAACTCCCCCATATTGACGTCCGCAATGACACAGCTTTTGCAGAATGAGCAGTTAGCTTACGCAGTGCGCTCCCTGCTGCCTGATGGCGGGGGTAGGATCACTATAGTTGAGAGAAAAACTAAGGAGCCAAATATCCAGCTCTCCTGCGATGGCTTAGAGCTGGAGCTACCCATTAAATTTCGCCAAACGCTGCTGCAGGAGCTGGTCGTTCGTTTTGCGATTCGCAACTCAGTTATCTCATCCCTAACCTGCCTGGCAGAAAACGGATCTCTACCTGAGGGGTGTAACGCTAAGCTAACTTTGTTGGCGGAGCTTTACTCCGGTAAGCCTATCAGTACCGACTCAGAGCTTCGCGCCGTTATATCGCCCATCATTAAAGGAGCAAGTAACTACATTACAGAGCTCACCGGACAAACTACCAAACGCCTAGAGAAGTTACACCTTGCTCGGCACTTTACCTCTGTCGAGAGTGCTAGCAAAGCAACAACAACCGTCATCTCCGCTATCTCACAGCTACGCGCGCTCACATGGCTTGCTGACCCCTCAACGGAGCAAGTACCATTTAATGGGCGCGGCGAACAGGCGCTAGATGCCCTAGTAGTTGGCCTTGCAAGGAGCTGGGAGCAGGCATTTGCGACTAACAGTGCTGCCGATCTTGAAAAGATCTCTGAGCTCTATTCTACCCTTCTATCGGCCCTTACCCGTGCTGGATATAACAAAGCTCCCCCCGTGTTTCTTATTCCTCTCAATGAAGCGCCTAGCATGAAAATTAATCTAGCTGTGCGACTGCGCCAGGGGATTATTACGCCCCCGGGCACCTCTCTGTTTACAACAAGGTCCTTTGCTCGCGCCTACATCGAGGAGTTGCCAACTATCATTAAAACGCTCGCAAAGATGCGCGACTTAGAGGCAGAGGCTCGTGCCTGGACTACGAACGACGAGCAGCCCAACCAAGAGATACTTGAAGAGATCGTACCCAAGCTCTATATCCTGGCAAAGGATCTCTCGACCATTAAAGACTGCACCCCAAACGAGCTCCCAGAGAGTATCCGCTTCTTTGTTAATGCACTCGCTCGCCTGCGGATTCACGGTGGCAAGGAGGGGTTATCTACGTTCTCCTTATTAACCTCCAATATCAACTCCTCTGAAGAAACTCGGCGTATGATGGAGAACCCCGAGGCCTTTGCACTGCTACGAATCCGTGACTATCTCGAGCTGCTTGAGTTCGTTGCGGCATGGCCGCTACGCTCAGACTCACAACGTCTTCTAAGCGTAGAGAAGATGCTACCAAGGCTCAGTGAAATCACGGCCCGCACCATATGGATACTGACAGGAAACTACATTACAAACCTCTCCCTGCACCTTAAGCACGAAAATAAGATCGACCCTAGCTCTCTCTCTTTTCTTGAAGTAGATCTGCGCCGCTTCGCTCTAGCCGCAACTGAGTGCTTACAGCACAGCACTAATCCACTCATGCTAGAGGTTATAAGAAAACTTTCGAGCGATGGCGTTGTCTTTGTAGAACGTGCCGTCACTGCTTTACGGCTAGGCAACTACGAACTACCTGAACAACTAGAGCATATGCACGCCCTTCCGAGGTCCTTTGGCGACTGCATGCACGAGCAGGAACTAAAGGGCTATGTTGAGAAGCTACGCACTCATATTTCTACTGAACTGCAAGGGTATCCCGCGCTCGCCTTAACAAGGCTGACAGATTCATTTGACTCAGGAGATCTTGAACAGTTTGTAGATGTTGCAAATGAGGCATTACTTGTGGCGCGTGTTACAGATTGCCCAGACGAAATACGCTCTACTATTATTGCCCAGGTCGATCATACAGCACTTATGTTTATTAACCTGGTTGACGAGGGGTATAGAAACGAAATTAGAGCTAGAGAGGCTTGGGATAAGCAAAACAGCGCTACATATAAACCGTCGCTCGCATGTATAGAATCGCTCGGTGCGCAACTTGATCTATTTACACTTGTTGACTCGTTCCTCAGAAAACACTCCGCCCTCCTCCCTCCGGCTCGACTTAATCACCTAAATCAGATTGTCGTTACAACGCTTGGCTCTCACCCGGAAACTGTAGCGAAGATGCTTGAGAATATGCATACAACTCTGCTTACAGGTGCCCCCTCTGACTTAGTTGTACAGCGCGCTCAGCTCCTACTGAAGATCCCTAACTGGACAGATCAGAGGACTAAGGGTGCTGAGCAGTGGCTCAGTAGCTTAAAGAACCTTTTGCGGCCCTAAGTACCCATAACTTACTGAACTAATTCGCACCCTGCTAATAAATAGCAATCACCCCACCAATTAGGGTAATATATGCGTGCTACGGGGGGCACAGAACCCTCCATAACAGTAATTATTCATATGGGTATCGACATCGAAGATATGTTTTAAGTACGACTCCTGGGCGCCTTGGCTCGCTACATAGTGTGGCCAGCGAAGGCGCCCTAGAGCTTGTAAAGTGTTTTACAGCAGGTGCGCGTTCTTTAGAAAGGAATGTGCAAAATGTTGAGATGCATGTTGGTTGTGGCCTTTTTAATGCTCGGAATTACGCCGAGCGTTATGGGTCAGTCCGCAGAGACCCTCCAAAACCAAATTCAGGTGCTGGAGAGAATCGTGCAGAGGGAGCCAGATCCCGCTGTAAAGGAAGGTCTGCAAAGGCAGATCGACTCTGTCAAAGAGCAGCTGAAGAAGGCTGGTTCCCAGCCCATTCAGCAGCAATATGAAGTGCCTGAACCTCAGTACGGATCAGATTCGTACTATGATTCTAGGCACTATGATTCTAGGCCCTATGACCATAGGTACGCGGCGCAACCGCGCAACAACAACTATGGCCAAGCCAGGAACGGGAATCAGCAATTCGGCTCACCGGTTCGTTACAACAACAACGGGGGTTATGGTGTGGGTGGATTGAATGTTACGCAAAGCGGTATTTACAGGAGAGGCACCCCCACTCAGCCAGGTTTTGGAATTTCTAAATCTGGAACTAACCTGTACAATGTTAGGTATGGCAATCTGAGGTTTCCGATAAGATGGTAAGTCTCTAGTTCCGTTGTTTCAAGCTTGTGACAACCCTGGGGCGACATCTCATCATAAGGTTTATACCTTCGATGTCGCCCCCACCTTTTTTATAACATCCCCCTACAATCAAAGTAGACCGCACCCCCTGGTATGGCTATAACTAATGAGTACAGTCATATAAAACGCGCTACAAAGGAGACTATGGATTCTTCAAAGATAGAGACATTTATGCAGCTTGCTGGACAAGCAACAAGAGCACAGCTTCAAAGCGGAGATCCAAAGACCCGCGCCCTCGGTGCTCAACTGCTCCTCTCGGAGGTACTTGAGTATGTTATCCACGGACTAGGCGTTATACCGAGCTTTGCAGGTACCCCTATTACAGCACCAGACTCCCTGAGCTATGAGGCGTTGCATGAACCCAATACAGAAGAGATGGTGGATGGTCTAGCCGATGTTGCATATACCATGTACTGGAACGCCTGCGCATTTGGCGTGCCGCTTGAAGATGCCTTTAATTTGGTATGTGATAATAATCTTGAAAAATTTGTCAAACTCTCTGAATGGAAAACCGTTGCGCGCGAACTTGAGAGCCACGAGTGGCACTGTGGTCTCGATGTTATCTGGCCCCCAGAGGTAGTGCGGGTTGAGGTTCTTAAGATCTCAGGGGATTTCTTCGCTGTTGGTAAGGACACGCGCGGCAAAGTGCGTAAGCCCTCCACATATAAGCCGGTCGATCTCTCTCAGCTCGTAGCAAACTCATAGTACAACATGAAACTATGTCGATTCGGCGAGATAGGCTCAGAAAAACCGGCGGTGCTTGTAACCTCTGGGTCAATTGAGCAACGACTAGATGTGTCGGCGTTCTGCACCGACTATAACGAGGAGTTCTTTAATAAAGATGGAGTAGCCCGTCTTACAGAGTGGCTTTTGCTAAATGGCGCATCAGCTCCGAGCGTACCCCAAACGGCTCGCATAGCTCCCCCCATAGCACGGCCCAGTAAAATACTCTGCGTTGGCCTTAATTACCGCGCACATGCCGAGGAAACCTCCTCGCCTTTACCCACAGAGCCGATGATATTCTCTAAGGCTACAACGGCTATGTGCGGAGCAACCGATCAGATACGGCTTCCAAGGGGTGGAGCAAAAACTGATTGGGAGGTTGAGTTGGCTGTAGTGATCGGAATACGCGCCTCATATATCAGTCTAGCAGAGGCAAGCAAGCACATAGCAGGTTACTGCATTATGAACGACATCAGCGAGCGTGCCTTTCAGAAGGAACGGGGTGGTCAGTTTATTAAGGGCAAGAGTTGCGACACCTTTGCGCCGTTTGGCCCATATCTACTTAGCAGTGATGAGCTAGCCACGACGGAGGATCTGCACCTCTGGCTCTCGCTAAACGGTGAAATCTGTCAGAATGGATCTACTCGCGATATGCTCTTTAACGTTCCGTACCTCGTCTCGTATATCTCGCAGTTTATGACCCTTCTTCCCGGCGATGTTATCAGCACCGGCACCCCTGCAGGTGTTGGAGCCGGAAGATCTCCGCCGCGCTTTCTTACTACGGGAGATGTAATAGAATACGGGGTAGAGGGGCTCGGTATCTGTAAGAACTCTATTATTTAACGGATATCGTAATGTCCTCAACACAAATCGCTCCACATACTGTTTTAGTGCACGGCCTTGGCAGAACACGTTACGATATGTTCCTGCTTGCTCGCCGGCTACGCAGGCTTATCCCAGAGACTACCGTTCACACCTTTGGATATGCCTCACGAAACCTTACTATCTCGCAAGCAGCAGAGCAGCTCGATTCATTTATCGCTAAGATCGCACAGGGTGCACCGGTTTCATTCGTTGCGCACTCGCTAGGTGGTATAGTTGTGCGAACTCTGGACTCTTATGATACAATATCGGCTCCACTGCACCGCCTTGTAACGCTCGGCTCGCCTCATAACGGGGCAACGATAGCGCGCATTCTTAAAAACTACTCTGCCATGCGTTCGCTCTTTGGCCCGGCTCTCTCTGAACTAGGGGATCTGACCCTCTCCAAGCGATCTAGTCACCTTGAAATAGGGTGCGTGATCGGATCGTTACATTCAGTATGGGGAGCACTCTCCATCTTTAGTGAGGATAACGATGGGCTCGTTCTTGTAAGAGAGGCGCACCTAGAGGGTTGCCAAGGCGAGATTATGATCCCTGCTTTTCATGGGGTCTTTCCATTCAGCCGTAGAGCAGCCGACCTTTCGGCTAGCTTTTTACGCACAGGCTTGTTTCTGCCGCCGCAGAACAGCACCGTTTAAAATAAGTAGTAGTAACATAGCCCACGGCAACCATACGAAATGGTGCTGGGCATGCCCTGCCTGCGTTCCTACTACTAGAGCGGCTATTTGAAGCAGCCCAATCAAGATAAGCATACTAAAAGTAGCTGCCCTTCTAGAATAGCTTATAGCATTACAAACAAGAGCGATCTGGCAGATTACAAGCAGCGAGTGATCGTAGAGCCAGCCATAACTTCCAGTAGTTAAAGAGAGGCATAAGAGCGTTGGAGCCACTACGCTCCAGTTGATCGGCCCCCTATAGCGGTAGAAAAACATAATAGTAAGGATAAAGCTTACTATAGGCACCACCCACATAGGCCACTCCGGAGTGGCGCCTGTAACTGAGCTTACGGAGATCCTTACTAGGGTGGAGATCGTAGTGGTTTGCCACTCCGTCAGCGGAACTGCTCCAGAATAAGAGGGGGGAGTTGTAATCGCTGCAATCCACCACGCGAGGGCTTGTGGCCAGAGAAGCGCCGTTATTCCTACAAGAATAGAGAATCCCCCTATAACTCCGCAGAGAAATGAGCGCCTTGCATCTCTTGAAAGTTCCCAGAGCCATATAGCCGCTGGAATAACAAAGAGAAAGAAGAGGTGTGACTTAAATGTCAGGGGCAGCAGAGCTATACCAGCGCTAAAAAACATGCGTCGTCTTTCAAAAAAAAGAAAGAGAACAGCGGCCGCTGTCATTAGGATGCTTAATTGCCCCCACTGTAGGCACTCAAGTATCGGATAAAAGCAGATCGTTACCACGGCGCTTACTAGCAAGTTAGGTCTAGTTTTACCTAGAGCAACGGGCGTAAGCACGGCTATCAAGCAGACAAGCAAGATTGCACCCAGAGAGAACGCCATTGCCGCTTTGGAAAAGGGAAGCCACAGGATTGGCGACATCAAGAGTAGGGTCCAGGGGGGATTCCACATCATGGTTGTCACCTCTGCTTTTTGGCCAACCGTCTGCTGTATCGCATTCATAAGGCCGGCATCGTAGGGATTCAATCCCTCTTGCAAGAGCTGCCATGCTGCCCAGTACTGTACGAAGTCCTCCGTTCCTGGCTCTCCTAAAGTGAAATCAACCGTGTTGAAAATTACGCTCAGCACCAAAGATAAAAGCACTACAACGAATAAATCTATAATAACGGCCCTACGCATGCACATCTCTATGATTAGCTTTAACGATATCTAGCGCTATCCCTCTATTACCACCGCGCAACATGCTGAACTAGTAGTCTTTTTTAAACCTGCAAAGGACTTGACGATGACGCGATAACCTTACAGGATAAGGGCTTAATCACGCTCTGTATTAATGAGCGTGGCCGTAGTAACCACATAGGGAGCACAGGATGTCAGAGCCAGTTCGAGAACTAGCACAGCGCGAGGCTCCGCAACAACAGGACATTCCGACCCTGATGGCTCAGATTAGAGAGCGCATCAAGAGCGATATCGAGCGCAATCTGGATAGCCGATCCGGTATCTCCCGTGCTACCGCCCGCTTTGCAGATGAGCGTGGCATCAGTTTTGGTGATATGCAGCTCTCTGAAGAGCTTAAGTTCCTAAATCGCTCCTTCTCCTACCAGGACTTAATCAGCAGGGATCGCGTTACAACTCACCGCACTGGCCTGCTCGGGCGTTTGCTTGTCAAAGTTAAGGGGCGTTTGGTCGAGTTTGTACGCAGGGTTGCACTTAAAGATTACCTACAGGCCGAAGAGGGTTTTAATATCAACCTCGTGCGATTTCTCAATGATATGGCGCGCTACGTCGATGCGCGCGATACAAACGGACTATCAGCTTTAGCACGTGTCGATGATGAGAAGTCCCTTGCGATCCTAACCGCAGGACGTCAGCTACGCGAACTAAGAGAATCGTTTGAAGAGCGCCTTAAAACAACAGATGCCTTAGTGCGCGGACTTGAGGGCACGATCAACAATATTAAGACCTATACTGATCCTAGCCCACCGCTAGCTTCCGAGCAATTTCAAACAACCCCTGCCCTTAAAGCAGACACCTCCTACCTATTGTTTGAGAATCGCTTTCGCGGCAGCAAGGATGAAATAGCGCGACGACTTTCTATATATCCGGAGATCTTTAAGAACGCTCAAGCACCCGTGCTTGAAATTGGCTCCGGTCGTGGAGAGCTGCAACAACTCTTCAAGCAGGAGGGAATTACATCCTACGGAGTGGACCTAGATGTTGTTATGGTTAACGTAGCTAATTCCTTGGGGTGCACTACTCAATATGGAGACGCAATAGCGCATCTACGCGGCCTTGCAGATCGCTCGCTCGGCGGGCTTGTTGCAATTCAACTTGTAGAGCATCTGACCCATGCACACCTTAAGGAGCTCTTTGAACTCGCAAAGAAAAAACTCAGATCTGGAGCCAAGGTTGCATTTGAAACGATAAACCCTCAATCAGTACTGGCGCTCTCTTCAAACTACTTTCGCGATCCGACTCATATCTGGCCGCTGCATCCCGATACGCTTGCATACATGGCAACACTGTCAGGGCTCAAGATTATCGAAACAAAGATGTTATCCCCCGTCTCTCCAAATCAGCTTCTGAAAGAGATCCCCTCCGATTCAAGCCATACCCATGCCGTTGCGGATGCAGTGAGCAAAATCAACGTGAGCTTTCAGCAACTCAATCGGTTGCTCTATGGCTATCAAGACTACTGCCTGATCCTTGAGGTACCGTAGTCATGGCTAAGATCCTAGTCCTTGGAGTCAAGGTGCCCTTTACGCATGGCGGACAGGAGGTGCTCGTAGCGAGTTTGATTAAAAAGCTGCGCGAACGTGGACATGAGGTAGACCAGATCGAGCTACCCTTTAATCCACTTCCTAAGGAAAGCCTACTCACTCAAGCCGCTATGTGGCGCGCCCTTGACCTCTCTGAATTTTGTGGACAGCCGATTGACCTTGTTATTGCGACAAAATTTCCTAGCTACTTCGCACGCCATCCCCGTAAAAGCGTCTGGCTCGTGCATCAGCTCCGTTCGATCTACGACCTTTACGGTGGTCAATACTCAGATATAGGGGACGATCCACGCGATGAAACGTTGCGCCGACTTATCAACGATGGAGACAATAAGGTGCTGGCTGAATGCAAGTTTATTTCTGCTATCTCTAAAAACGTAGCCGAAAGACTCGCAGCATTTAATGGCCTCTCGTCAACCGTACTCTATCCCCCACTCCCCCTTGGCGATCGCTACCGTACGCAAGCGCCGGAACCATACGTACTCTCGGTAGGGCGAATCTGCAGAATAAAACGGCTCGACCTGATGATTAACGCCCTGGCTCTTACCCCTAAACTTTCACTCAAGGTGGTCGGAGTAGTCGATGATCCGCAAGCGATGGAGTATTTTAATAATATTATCAAGCAACATGGGCTCGAATCTAGGATAGAGCTGCTCGGGCGGGTGGACGATGATGAGCTTGTCTCGCTTTACTCCAAGGCTCTAGGCGTTTTTTACGCTCCCTACAACGAAGATTACGGCTATGTAACCCTGGAGGCGCTGGCAAGCAGTAAGCCTGTCGTAACAGCAAAGGATAGCGGCGGAACGTTAGAGTTTATCCGCGATGGTGAAAACGGATTTATAGTTGATCCAACCCCTGCTGCAGTAGCTGCAGCTTTTAATACATTAGTCGCAGATTCGGAGCTCTCGCAACGACTCGGCTCAGCGGGACGCCGTATGATTGAGAGCTCAGGGATGCTCTCGGCTGGCTGGGATAGTGTGATTGAGGGGCTGCTCTCGCCCCTCTCTGCACATGAGGTCACACAGGCCGCACCACAAGCAGTCGGTGCATAGTGGCAGATGGTATGGAAGCACACAGTATGGCAGCACACAGTATTGCAGCACACCGTAGCCTTCGTATCGCATGGTTTAGCGACACGACAGATGCGGAGGGGATCTCCTCCTACTGCTCAAAGCTCTTGCTTCCAATACTTGCAAAGGAGCATCAGATTGAGCTCTTCTCAGAATCCTTTGCGACAACGCTCCTTGGATTGCCAAATCATCACTATCTGAAAGCCTACCGCTGTCACCGTGAGCAACCGTTCGATATCTTCTTCTATCAGTTAGAAGACGGGGTCGCTGCGCGCTTTGTGCGTACCTATCTCGGCATAATGCCCGGTATTACCTGGGTGCACGACCTCTTTCTCTCTGACCTTGGGGCAGAGGCTACCCATAATAGCCCGTGGGAGCACTCCATCGAGCAGTTCTATAATAACTCCCTTCCATTCGCTGCTCGCTCGATTTCACGCCATAAGTTATGGCCACGCGCTTACCGAGAAGCAGCTCTATCTCCAATAGATCTCTTCAGCTCACGCTGGGCGCTCAATGAGTTCTCCAGTATGATAAGCAGTAGAATTGAGGCTGAGCCCGGCGCTCACCGCGCTGAGTATCTTGCGATCCCTATATCGTGCGCAGGTATCGCAGCACCTCCACAACAAACCCCGCTCTCATTTGCGACCGTATGCGGGCCTGACCTAGAGGGTCGTGCTCATAAGTTCCTACCAGCCCTTAAGGGATTAGGATCCCCGTGGCAACTTACCTGGCTGATTGACCCTGCAGAGCAATCTGCCGCCGAGATCTTGGTACGGGAATTTTCAGTTGTTGATCAGGTTACCTTGGTGCTTGGGCGTAGCCCCGAAAAATGGAGCGAGATTCTTAGCTCTTCGCATGTGGCGATTCACCTAAGCTCAACACCGTTTGGCCATCTGGGGCCGTATCTTCAACTAGCTCTCGGTTCCGGTCGCCTAGCGATCGTATCGGATACATTTCACGGTGAAGAGACCCCAAACACCTCTGCCTTTAAGATAACACCAGGAATCCATGAATACGCCCAGATATTGGGTGTATTTGAAGCCATTCAAAAAACGCAGCTACACACATTAACCCTTCCTGCTCAAAAGATGGTGGCCAGTGAGAACGATCCGGCGAGAATAGCACTTTGCCTTTCAAAGATATTTCAGGAATCCGCACCCCAGATGGCCCTTATAATGCAAAGGTGGCAGGAGCTATATCAGAGCGCACATGTAGCGCTATTAGCTGAGGTTAGGGAGTTGGCGTCTTCCTCAGAACGTAACGAGATCGATGTGTATAAAGAGCTTCTCTCGCAATCCTTTCTGGAACTGGGGTGGAGCTCCTAGAACCAAACTACTTACGCTGCTCCATCGGAATATACTCCGAGAGCTGGGCTCCGGTATAGATCTGACGGGGGCGGTTGATCTTGTTACCAACCTCCTGGCTATATTCCTTAGCATGCGCAATCCAGCCCGGAAGACGTCCGAGTGCAAACATTACTGTAAATGCCCGTGTTGGAATTCCCATCGCCTTGTAGATAATACCACTATAGAAATCCACGTTAGGATAGAGCTTGCGCTCAACGAAATATGGATCCTTAAGAGCAGCCTCCTCAAGCTCCTTGGCAAGGTCTAGCAGAGGATCAGAGATCTTCATCCTAGTTAACAGCTTATCGCAGGCAGCTTTGAGAATATTGGCCCGCGGATCGAAGTTTTTGTACACGCGGTGACCGAATCCCATTAATTTAAAGGTGCTATTCTTATCCTTTGCCTTATCGATATATCTCTTAACCCCACCACCATCGTCGCGCATCTGGGTTAACATATCGATAACCTCTTCGTTTGCTCCTCCGTGGCGCGGGCCCCACAACGCACAGATACCGGCCGTAATGGAGGCAAATATGTTGGCCTTACTGCTACTCACCATGCGTACGGTAGAGGTCGAACAGTTCTGTTCATGATCAGCATGCAAAATCAGGAGCAGATTAAGGGTCTCTGTCATAACTGGATCAACATCATAGTGTTCAGCAGGTGTTGAGAACATCATATGTAGAAAGTTCTCACAGTAGCTCATATGATTTTGAGGATACATTAAGGGCTGGCCGATCGACTTTTTATAGGCACTTGCTGCAATAGTTGGCAACTTAGCCAGCAACCTAATGGAGTTTAGCGCAAACTTCTCTGCTTCAGGACGAGACTCCTCATGTTGATAAAACGTAGAGAGCGAAGAGACTACCGATGCAAGGATCGCCATCGGATGGGCATCGCGCGGGAATCCATCATAAAAGCGCTTAATGTCCTCATGAATCATGGTGTGGCGACGAACGCGATTGGTAAAGGAATCAAGCTCCTCCCGCGTAGGAAGCTTACCCTCAATGAGCAGATAGGATGTCTCAAGGAAGGAGGATCTCTCGGCGAGCACCTCAATTGGGATACCACGGTAACGAAGAATACCCTTCTCACCATCGATAAAGGTGATCGCGCTCGAACACGCCCCGGTGTTCATATATCCGTTATCAAGGGTGATGTATCCCGTCTTGCCACGCAGGCTAGATACGTCGATCCCCTTTTCGTTCTCACTCCCCACAATTACCGGAAGCTCAATCGTTTGTCCTGCAAGTTTAAGCTCAGCTATCTCGGACATCACTATTTCTCCTTAATCACCGTTTCAAAATTGCAGCCCATCGTAATTATTAGACTCTGAATCTAGATAAAAAGGTCCAACTATTAAGATTTACAGGAAAACTATCGCCCTGCGTATAGTACATCAACAATTGATATGCAGCATCAGATCATAGCTATAACGCTACCACATAAGATCAATCGAGCCCTGGGCGAACCGTTGTTCTAATTTACTACCCTGAATTTTGCTAACATTATTATTTTCATTCAGAAAACCCCGCTTTTTGTCGAAAGATCCCGTGTATAATGAATCAAGGGTTACGAAGATCCTATGCCTACCATACCAAACCTTCTCAGGGCCGTTGGCCTTTCGTTCGGGGCTATTTACCTCAGCGCCTGTGCTTATCTGCGAATTGACCCCGACCACTTCCTTATTCGCAGCGATGTTATTCAATCAGTAGAGCAGGAACGTGAGATCCTCTCACGTGCCAAGGTTGGATGGACTGAGAACGGAGCCGTCCGGGTGCTCTACGTTTCTGGTACCCCCTACGAGCGTGGTTACCAACACGGGGTGCTACTGCGTGAGGAGGTCCAAGAGAACCTCCTTGCTCTGTACAAAGGGGTGCTCAGTAAATTCCGATTCGAGGAGCTCCTGGAAGAGAGCTACGAGCGCCAACGCCCATTTATTCCGCAGGAATATATCGATGAGATGCATGGTCTCGCACACGGCGCACGAATTCCTCTTAAGATAGTTCACGCTATTCACGCACTCCCAGAGATAACTGAGTGGGGTGGTAAGAAGAAACTAAAGAAGGTCATTAAAGATATGATGGATGGGGTCTACGGCACCTCCTGCAGCAACTTTACGGCAGGCACAAACACCACGACCGATGGCACGATGTATACGGTACGGGTTCTTGACTGGGGGCTACACAAGATTTCCAAGCTGCATGAGTATCCCCTCCTAACTGTAAATGTTCCTGAGAAGGGCTTCTCCTCGGTAAACATTGGCTGGGCCGGCTTTCTTGGCGCGGTGTCGGGTATGAACGAGGAACAGATTACGCTAGGCGAGATGGGCTACGGGGATCCGGAGGGGGAAACTATGCGCGGCAAGCCGATGCCGTTTCTCTTGCGCGATGTTCTTACCTACGCCAAGAACCTTAAAGATGTGCGCAAAATTATCACTGAGAGCGTTGCAACGAACTCGTTTGTATTTCTTATGAGTGATGGTAAAGATAATACTGCAGAGCTCTATCTAAGGGATAGAAACCGCTTTGAGGTTCATCATTCCGGTTATGAGATAAAGGACACGAATAAAACCTTCCCTGCCATTAATGGGATGCTCTATGGAGGGCACTACGGAGAGAAGATGACTAAGATCCTCTCTGAAAAACGGGGAGCCCTTACCCCTAAAAACATTATGGAGGAGGTTATTCCATTTATAGCGATGCCCTCAAATTTTCAGAACGTGCTCTATGATCCGACACACCTGCAACTCTGGTTTAATAACGCTAAGAGCCCGTCAGAGCGGGCCGCCGAGCAGCCCTATACACACTTTGATTTCGGTGCAGGCCTGGCAGATTTTAAGCACGCTACCTGTCATTAATCGACTAATGCACGCCTCGGGATAATACAGCGGCACCCTGCGGGTCTGCGGATGAAAGCGCGGTGCTCGCTTCGGCAGCAGAGTCATCTGTGTCGAGACCTTTTAAGGCCGCCACCCAATAGTGCTCCTGCTCTACCTGCTGAATCTCACCGCTCTCCTCACTATCAAAGATCCACTCAACAGCTGAGCCAACCTCTGCTAGACCCTCAGCTACTAGGTTAAGGGGGGTTTGCAAGATCCTAAACGGAGCGACCTTCCAGTTCCAGGAGTCCTTGAAATGCTTATAATAGAAATTGAGGGCCTCCTGCTCTACGTATGGAAAGGGGAATATTCCCGGCCCCTCCTTGCTGGGCGGAATAATTGATATAGTTTGCGTAAAGAGCACCCCAACGTAGTGGTCAGCACAGAGAAAGATCGTTTCAGGACGCCCGATCTGTTCACGCAACTTCATGCCATAGGTAAAGGGCACGGTTCGATCAAAGATGCCGAGGATTAGGAGCGTATCCCTACTATCAAGATAGCGCGCCGTATTCTTTGGGTCGGTGCGGAGCTGCTTGCGTAGCGCCTCAAAGAACTGGTCCTCGCTAAATCCCTTACTTTTACTAACCTCTTGGACGTATTTAGCTATACGAGCCTGGTTCGAATCGCGAAATAGGTCGACCAGATCCGTGCCTCCCATAACTAGCACATTATATTTAAGTCGATCATCAACTCCAGCCGTCAGCGCTACATTAATCGCGCCGCGACTGATACCGAACGTGCCAAATTTCTGCTTGCCGTACTCATTTTCAAAAAAATCAAGCGCTAATCGGTCACGAATGATACCAGCGCGCAGGAGATCTTCGAGTTGGTCAAATTTTTGTGGATCCTTGAATTCGTTATTACGGTGCACTATCGCGGCATCGAATCCTGATTCAGCAAAGTATTTCGCGATATGATTCTCAATAACGTTCTTTCCTCCAAGCACCGGAAAGACAAGTACGAGGGAGTCGCTCCTCTCCTGCGTCTGAAAATAGTCGACAACGATCGGACCCGCATACGATTCAATCGTGATATGCTTAATGGTATACTGTTTAGTGCTGCTCTTTATCTCCTCCCTAAAAGACTCGTAAGAATGTTCAGGAGCATAGTACTGCTCCATCGCTACCGGTCGTACTGGAGGCCCCTCGTATATGGAGTTTCCCGAGATACGAAAGCAGGCCGAAAAGCAGAGGGATAAAGAGAGTGCAAACGCTTGCAACAGATAGGGGCTGCGCCTACGCGCACCCTGACCCAGCCTAGCCATAGCTCCCAAAGCAGATAAGTTCATATGAGACGTGTAAACAGGCAGCCGGTCTATAGGCAGGCAGGGGCATCTTTGAAACAACCACCTCTATTAAGATGACTTAGAGCGCCTAGAGACTCTCGAATATTCCGTAAGCATACATGCACATATCCTCTTGATTCCTCTCTATATTCTCTAGCTAGGCTGTGCTGCTCTAGTGCTATGCTGCTCCTAGTGTTAGTGTCCCACAGCGCAAATATATTAAAGGTTTACTCGTGATGTATCGCCCCAGTCAGACTCTGCTCAACAGGTCTCTCCTCACCCTAGCAACCATCGTTTTAATCAGACTCGTAACCCTCGGACTCCCCGACCTACTGGATTCTACCGAGGGGCGCTACGCCTCAATCGCCAAATTAATGTTGGACCGTGATGACTGGGTCACCCCCTGGATTAATTTTCATGGTGTAGAGGAGCCATACCTAGGCAAGCCCCCCCTGCACTTCTGGCTAATGGATATAAGTTACTTAACGTTCGGCTTAAATAACTTTAGCGCCCGACTTCCCAGTTTTATAAGTGCCGTCGGCATCGGAGTTTTACTTGCTACCCTTTCAGCCACCCTCTTTGGAGGCGCTGCCGCATACCTGGCAACCCTTATCTTTGCCTCCTCCACTATTATATTCTTCCTCTCCGGTGCAGCCGTACTCGATATAACCCTAACCTTCGGCATCACGATGGCGCTGGTGAGTTTCCTGCTAGCCGATCGATCTCGCTACTGGGGCTACCTCTTTTTTATCGGTCTTGGACTTGGCGTGCTGGTTAAGGGGCCAATAGCGGTGATCCTGGCTGGATGCACGATTGCACCCTGGCTGCTGATTCGCCGTTGGGGCACAGGTCATTGGCCCCCCCAGTTACGTTGCCTGCCGTGGCTTGTCGGCCCCCTGCTTTTCCTAGCGACAACTCTTCCGTGGTATCTCTGGGCTGAACATAGAAACCCAGGGTTTTTAGAGTATTTTTTCTATAAGGAGAACTATGGACGCTTCACCTCTAAGGAGTACGGAGACAAATACGGCGTAGGACATCAGCAACCGGTCGGTGTCGCCTGGCTAATGATGCTTCCAGCCCTCTTTCCATGGTCGTTAATCCTGATTGCTTTGCTAGTCGCGCTCCGCAAGAAGCTCTTTACACGCGCCGCGCTTACTGCGCTAAAGCATGACCCCATACTACTATATGCTCTAATCTGGGCTATAAGTTGCCCGGCGCTACTTACCGCAGCTCGTCAATATACGGCAACCTATGTAGTTCCATCGATACCGGGCTTTGCGCTGCTAGCAGTTGTATTGTGGCGACGTCAGGCTGAAGAATCTGAATTAACGGGTGCTGCAACTACAAAGATCCTTAAGTGGGCTTATCTGCTCTTAGCAGTAACTCTTATGGTCTTACCGATAGTTCTGATCTTAAAGTACGATTCTGATAGGAGCTCTGCCGTGGCCGGTTTTATAGCTGGAGCGTTGCTGCTTGCCTTAGGTATCAAAACCTCCGTGCTAGAAAAACCGATTGCAGCCTTAACCCGCATAACTATCTACAGCGCTATCCTCTACGGTTTTGCAACCTTGTGCTTAGATAACAATCTCTCGAACAATCGATCCTCTCGCCGTGTCCTAACGTTCGCAAGCTCACTTGCAAAACCGGGCAGTACGTTGAGCGTTGGATTCCCCTTTTATTTCCCCTTCTCAGCTACGTTCTACGGCCCACTGATGACCTCGCCCAATATGACTATCGTTCAGCTAGACGATGAGCAGGTACTTGTTCCCCCAACAGATCTGATCGCCGTACGAAAGAGAAATGAAGCCGAGCTACTGAAGCTAGACCCAGCAAAGCAGAAGCTTGCTGAAGTTGGCCAGTGGCGAATATATCGTGGCTCTGGAAGTAATATTAAGAACTAGGTAACTAGTCAGAATAAACTAAGGACGATTGCACACGATTGAGTTGCTGCTATTCGCCGGCATCGCTGTGCTTACTGTCGCCCTGGGAAGCGGGCTCCTCCCTGGGAGACTCCTCTCTGGGCGCACTTTCTGCGGGCTGCGCATCGTCGCTCCATAGAGAGAAACGGGTCGAGTAGCGTGGATCATCAAAGATTACCTGCACACCAGAGCGATTTCTCATGTTTACAAAGATCGGGGCCTTAAGATTTGCCGTTGTCATGCGGGGATCTGGGCGGACCGTAACTATTATCAGGATAGCGTACTCGTCGTCCTCACGGAAATCACCGTCCTTGTCATTAATAGGTGGCTTGACGTCAAACTGCTGTCCAAACTCAAAACCATCAACTACGACAAAAGCTAGGTTAGGATCATCTACGGCATGCAACCATGAAAAGGGGTGCTTATGCTCAAGCATGACGTAACGGGTGGCCTCGGGAAACCCGATCACTCCGGACGGAATCTCGATAATGCTGGCTGCGGGGACCTGCATCTCTCCAAAGCGCGAGCTCATGAAGATAATCATCTCTTTGTTTTTTTCCAACTCCTCGCTGTTCATCACTCTTTGCCCCCCTCATGCTGAGGACGACCTCTAAAGTTCTCTGTATTGTCCCCTGGTGTCTTTGTGTGTTTTTTGTGACTTTCCACAAAGGCATCCTTACTCTGATCTTTACCTCTACTATCAGTCACCACCCTTTTGGTAGACTTAAGAGATCCTCCCTCATACGACTCTGCACCAGATCTCCCCTTCCAACCACCAGTCAACTGATCAAGGGCATTACCACTCATAACCCCCTCGGCAGCCGTGCGATTTTCTTCTAGGATCTGCATGTAGATCTCTTCGCGATAAATTCTCAGATCAGTAGGAGCATCAATTCCAACTCGTATCTGATTACCCTTAATCTCAACTATCGTGATCTTTACAGAATCACCGATATAGAGACTCTCTCCCGGTTTCCGTGTCAAAATTAACATATCGTATTCGCCTTCCTTGGCCTAACTACTCGGTTCTAGCTACTTATGATGACTCTTACTGATGTTTAGCACTAACTGATTGATAGCTTGGCCGCAACATAAAAAATCTAAGGATCCTAAGTAATTAGCCCATCTTAAGCAACCAATGTTTGATTATTGGCAGATTAAATCCTCCGTGCTAGCCCTCAAGAAGGAGCTTAAGCAGCGCCTCCGTTGCACTCACATCGTCTTTGTGAACAGTCTCAATAACTGTGTGTAGATGTCTGGTTGGAACGGAGAGCGTGATCGTTTTCACTCCGCTACGGGATCGTTGAATGGCTCCAGCATCGGTTCCTCCACGGGGCAGGATCTCAAGTTGATATTTAATTCGATTTTTCTTTGAGAGCGCCACACACCTGTCTACCAACTCACGGTGACAGATAACTGAACCATCGAGCACCTTAATCCCTACCCCCTTTCCAAGTGAGGTAACTCGCAGCTCCCCAGGAACCCCTGGTGTATCGGAGGCAACCGTTGTGTCGAGCGCTATACCGATATGGGGCTCAATTCCGTAGGTGCTGGTAAACGCCCCACGTAGCCCGACCTCCTCCTGCACCGTAAACACACCATATATATCGTGCTTAGGGCGTTTCTTTAGGGCCTGCAACGCCCTAATACCGATATACACCTGCACCCGATTGTCGAGGCATTTGCCACTGGCATACTCGCCAAATTCAACAAAGGGCGCGTCCAGCGTAACCATATCGCCGATCTCAACCCGTTTCTTTACCGTCTTGGCGGGCAGTCCGAGGTCAACATAAAAATCCGAGATCTCTTTGTAAACGCGGCGCTCCTCAGGGGTTAAGATATGTAGCGCCTTGCCAGTTGCCGTTAGAACGCCCCGCAACGGCCCGTTCTTGGTATGCACGATAACGCGCCGCGCAAAGAGGTTCCTGGTATCGAAGCCCCCGACCTCCTGTAATCTAACGAAACCGAGATCATCTACGTAGCTGGCATAAAAGCCGATCTCATCCATATGTGCGGCGAACATAACGCGCTGGCGCTCCTTTGCGCTGCCGCGCTTAAAGGCGATAACGTTCCCCATTATATCGACCGTTAGGGAGTCAACATGCCCCTTCAGCTCACGCATAACGATCTCTCTAATATTATCCTCACGGCCCGAGACCCCCGCCGCCTCCGAAAGTTCGCGTAAAAGCTGCATAATCGTTCCTTTGGGTTTGATAACTATATTAAAGATGCTTAGATGATAGGGTGTGGGTTCTTGACCCCCCTGTTATAAATACTAGAGGGAGGCCTAGACCTCATGCCCTACAACCCCGTTTCCTATAACCTTGTTTAAACACAACGCACATCTGATTATGAAAAGAATAGTACTATTTCTACTCACAAATATCCTGATAGTTTTTACCTTAAATATCCTCATCTCTGTGCTCGGTATCGGTCACTATATGACCGCTCAGGGCATCAGTTATCCGGACCTCGCGGCGTTCTGCTTGGTATGGGGTATGACCGGCTCCTTTATATCGCTGGCGCTCTCAAAGGTGAGTGCAAAGTGGATGATGAAGATTCAGGTTGTCGAGAAGAGCTCCCCTGATCTCGGATGGCTCGTCTCCATGATAGAGCAGCTCTCGCGCAAGGCTGGACTCCCCGTTACACCAGAGATCGGCATCTACGAGAGCCCAGAGGTCAACGCATTTGCAACCGGCCCATCTAAGCGGCGTTCACTAGTCGCATTCTCAACTGGCCTGCTACAATCTATGGATCGTAACGAGATCGAGGGGGTTGCTGGCCACGAGATAGCGCACATCGCTAACGGCGATATGGTTACGATGACCCTGCTCCAGGGTGTGGTAAACGCCTTCGTTATGTTCTTTGCGCGCATTGCAGCGTGGGCCATCTCTCAGAATGTGCGTGAAGAGAGCCGCCACTCCGTTCAGTTTATGACAACTATGGTGCTTGAGATCATGCTCGGAATACTGGGGATGTTGGTTATTTGCGCCTTCTCTCGTCATAGAGAGTTCCGTGCCGATAAGGGTGGTGCAGAGTATGCTGGCAAATACGATATGATCGCTGCCCTGAAACGGCTCTCCATGAACAAACAGAGATTTGATAAGGAGCCCGCCCTTGCAACCCTTAAGATAGCGGGTGGCGTTGGTCAATTCTTCGCTACGCATCCCCCACTTGAGGATCGTATTAAGGCGCTGCAGGCTGCTCAATAAGGAAGGCATCAGCAGTATCGCAACAGCAGTGGCGCACCGATAAATCCAGTGCGCCACTGCATAAACTCACTGCGTTAATTAGAAGGGGACAGTTACGAACCCTTCTTACTATCTAATACTGAGTTCCAGGCAGCAACTTTATCCTTCACCTTTGTCTCGGCGAAGAGCGTTGTTGTATCGCCCTTAATCGTAACCTTTTCGATCTTGTCGCCCTGCTTAAGGGTATCGACAACCTTCTGCCCACTTATCACCTTGCCGAACACAGAGTGCTTGCCATCAAGCCACGGGGTTGGCACATGGGTGATAAAGAACTGGCTACCGTTGGTTCCTGGACCAGAGTTAGCCATCGAGAGGACACCGGGAGTATCGTGCTTGAGGGAGGAGTCAAACTCGTCCTCAAATTTGTACCCTGGTCCACCTGAACCGGTCGCCGTTGGGTCGCCCCCCTGAACCATAAAGTTCGGGATAATGCGGTGAAACGTAACGCCGTTATAAAAACCCTTCTGCGCTAGGTTTACAAAGTTTGCGACGGTCACCGGAGTTTTGTCCGGTGTCAGTTCAATCTCGATCTTACCCCTGCTGGTCTCGATCTCAGCGCTCAGCTTCTCTGCTGATGCTGATGCCACTGACGCCAGGCCAATAAAGACCCCTGCGATTGAAAGTAAGGAAAAAAGCATGTTTCTCTCCATAAGCTACCCCATAGTATTTTGATGTTCCTAGCCTACCTCCCCGCTCTGTAACGCGCGTGGCTGGGCCTGCCAGGAAACCTATTCTGTGCCGGACTAAATACCTGAACCGGCCCAAAAGCGCCATGCTTTTGCGGAGCACCCTCACTTTATCATTTGTCCTTCGTAGCCTTTTCTGTTATCTCAAAGATACGCATACGGGAGCCTACTGTTCTAATAGCAATGAGCCGTAAATCTATACTGATTGCGGCTAACTATTCGATAACCTCCCACGATAATTAACCGTAAACTTAATGAGATTAGTTGACGCTATGAAAAACCTATTCCGCACACGACTTTCAACCCTTGCTATCACACTGGGTTGCCTTCTAGTTTCCCCGGCTCTTCCAGCCAATGCAGATATCTCCGAAAAGGACTTCTCAAGCTCAATTGAAAAATACCTTCAATCCGATGCTGGCCTTGAGAAGATCGGCACCGCTCTTGAGAAGTACTTTCAGAAGAAGCAGCTTGACGCTGCAAAGAAGCAGCAGGAGCAGGAGCAGGCAGCGTTAGAGGACCAGTACAAGAACCCAGTAAAGGTAGATATTGGAACAAGCCCGGTAAAGGGACCTGAAAACGCAAGGATAACGATCATTGAATTCTCGGATTTCGAATGTCCGTACTGTAAGCGTGGATATGAGACCATGGAAGCTGTAATGAAGGCTTATCCAAAGGATGTTAAGATTGCGTTTAAGCACTATCCACTTCCATTCCACAAAGAGGCTACACCTGCAGCAAAAGCAACCTGGGCAGCTCAGCAGCAGGGTAAGTTTTGGGAGTTCCACGATGCGCTCTTTAACAATCAGGAGAGCCTTGGTTCAGAGTTCTACCTTGCTACGGCCAAGCAGTTAAACCTCGATCTGAAAAAGTTTGAGGCCGATATGAAATCAGAAGCAGCAACTAAGTCCGTAGCTGCTGATACAGAGATCGGAGCAAAGAACGGAATTCAGGGAACCCCTGGATTCTTCGTTAACGGAGTTGCAGTAAAGGGTGCATACCCTCCAGAGCACTTTAAGACCATTATTGATCGTTTGTTAAACGGTGCTGCTAAGTAATTACCTGCACTACGTTCTGTAGAACGTAAAAAAAGGGGGGCCTAATACGCCCCCCTTTTTTATTGAGCATTTGTTTTATCGATTACTCCGCTCTATTTTGTACCTATTATTTAAATGTGCTAATATTCATAGACTGCTTAGATTTATATCGGTAAATCAGCCGGTTACAATCGCTGCGCCATCGCTGCATCATGGCAAACAATAGCAAACGCCTAGCCATTGCTGTTTTTTAAGAGCTTTCACATGTCTTCAGAGAGTAGTTCTACACGAAAATGCTTTGGAATAGTTGTAAGCGGTGGCCCCGCGCCGGGCATTAACTCCGTCATCAGCTCGAGCGTAATCGAAGCAAACAATAGGGGCTACGTCGTTAAGGGGCTCGTTAACGGATTTCGCGACATTACCATGGGGGAGCCGAATGCGGTGATCAATCTCTCATCGGATATGGTCGGTAATATCTACAACAAAGGTGGATCGATCTTAGGCACCTCACGTTTTAATCCACTTAAGGACCGCGAACATCTCGATAAGTTCCTATCAGGGCTTAAGCAGAATAACATAGATAAGTTGATTGTAATCGGAGGTGAGGGCTCCGCCTATCTAAGCCTAAAGCTCTCGCAGACGGTCCCAGAGCTTTCAATCGTGCATGTACCAAAGACTATTGATAACGATCTTATCCTTCCTAACAAATATCCAAGTTTTGGCTTTGAAACCGCGCTGCACGCTGGAACTAAGATTGTAGAGACCCTACGTGAAGATGCAAAGACCTGTCGACGTTGGTTTCTTGCGACCACGATGGGGCGAAAAGCTGGCTTCCTGGCCCTCAGTATCGGCCTGGCCTCTGGCGCCACCTCCACACTTATCCCTGAGGAGTTTACAGGATTCCCACCGACACCAGCCGATATCGCTGCGATCGTATTCTCAACGATCAGGAAACGTATTTCAATGGGCAAGAACTACGGCGTTATCGTGCTGGCTGAGGGCATCCTGGATTGTCTTAATCCCGGGCAGAGCGAGCTGCTACAGAAAGCGGTGCGTGACGACATGGGGCGTATCAGATATTCGCAGGTAGAGCTTGGGGATGTGATCCTTCCGCACTTAAGGGATCTGCTCAAGGCAGCCAATCTTGATGTGCATATAATCACAAAGAACATCGGATATGAGCTGCGCTGCTGCGATCCGCTCTCATTTGATATCGAGTATACTAAGTTTCTCGGATACGGCGCCGTTCAACATATCCTGGGGGGCAACAGCGGTATCATGGTAACCAGAGACTTCGACAAGCTAGGATTTCTCCCCCTTGAGGGAATGGCCGGCACAGATGGTATCATTAAATCGCGTGGCGTTGACCTCTCATCAGACCTATATCGGGTCGCGCGCAGCTTTATGATCCGATAAGCTCTCTCGCTCTAGATGACACTCGCTGAATGGTGCGCTTCGTGGCATATATGCTCATAGACCTTATTTGCTAGGAGAATAGGTGCTTCTTCGCGGTACAGCTATAGTTTCAGTACTTACTCTGCTCAGTCGCCTACTGGGATTCGTGCGCGATCTTCTGATTGCACGACTGCTCGGCGCTTCGCTCTATGCCGATGCATTCTTTGTGGCCTTTCGCATACCTAATTTACTGCGCAGCTTTGTGGCAGAGGGCGCGCTCACCTCAGCCTTTGTTCCGGTATTCTCCTCAAGCCTTGCCAAAGATAAGCAGGAGGCCTTTAGTGCCTTTAGGCGCGTGCTCGGCTTCCTCCTTATGCTCACAATACTACTGAGCAGCTTCGGCATACTTTACGCCCCTGATGTTGTGCTCCTACTGGCCCCAGGCTTCTCTGAAGATCCTGGCAAGTATCAGCTCTGCATCACATTGACCAAGATAATGCTGCCCTACATCGCCTGCGTTAGTGTAATTGCGATGATTAATGCGGCCCTGAATTCTTTGCATATCTTTGGGGCCTCCGCCTGGGCGCAGGTTACGATGAACGGTGTGCTAATTATCGGCGCATTGTGTGCCATGGTCTTTGAGCCTGAGCGGGCAACTATCATCCTCGCCTACTCGGTGCTGGTTGGTGGAGTCGTTCAGATCATAGTGCAAATTCCAAGCTGCCTGCGCGCCGGTCTTTCGCTAAGTCCCTCATTTAATATCATACGGCGAGATGTGGGCGAGGTGGTGCGCTTGATGATTCCAGCGACGATTGGTGCCTCGGTTTATCAGATCACTATCTTTATCGCTACGTTGTTGGCATCGTTGCTGCCATCGGGTAGCGTCTCGTGGCTCTTTTATGCCGATCGTATCGCGCAGTTTCCTATAGGGATCTTTTCGGTAGCGCTAGCATCCGTACTTCTGCCAGCCCTTTCAACAGCCTCGGCCAACGCCGATTCAGATCGTTTTCGACGAAGCCTCGCCGATTCCCTTAGGTATACAAGCTTTATCATTATTCCGATGGCGAGCGGCATCTGGGTACTCGCTCTTCCTATAACAGAGCTCCTCTTTGAGCGGGGCGCCTTTTCGCACGAATCGAGCCTTATGACGAGTTACGCCCTTAAGGCTCTAGCTTTGGGGCTGTGGGCCACCAGTTGTCACTCCATGATAGTGCGCGCTTTTATTGCGCGTAAAGATACGATCACTCCGACCTTAATCGGACTTGCTTCGCTCCTGGTAAGCGTTATCGCCTCACTTTTACTAATGGGGCCAATTGCAAATCAGGGGGGTGCTATCGTTACTACCCTATCCCTGCTGCAGATGAAGCTCTATAGCTTACTGCAGTGGCATACTGAGCTAGGACATCGTGGACTTGCGCTAGCATCTTCGATCGCAGCCTGCGCTTCACTACTGCTAGTGCTCAGTATGTTTACACTACGAATCGGTAAGTTTCCTTGGAGAGCGTTTCTACTCTCGACCGTGCGCGCGCTGGTAGCATCAGTTATTATGATCCTATTCCTTGAAATGCTCGTTACTCAGTGCGGCTCGGCCTTAATCGCCTGCGCTGTTGCAATTCCTGCTGGATGTATCACTTATGGCCTAGCGTGCCTGATATTACGATCACCTGAGCTCTCTGAGAGCTTGGCGCTTATACGAAGATTATCTTCGAGAGCGTAGCTGCTATTACTTCGTACCATAGATGCGATCACCAGCATCTCCAAGACCTGGAACGATATAGCCGTGCTCGTTTAGTTTTTCATCTATAGCCGCTGTGAATATCGGCACATCTGGATGCTCACTCTGGAGCAGCTCCAACCCCTCAGGTGAGGCGATCAAACATACAAACTTTATCGAGAGCGGTGTTAGTTGCTTGACCCGCGAGATAGCCGCCGCAGCGGAGTTTCCAGTAGCCAGCATCGGATCCACCACCACCACATCGCGCTGTGAGATCTCTGGCGGCATCTTAAAGTAGTATTCAACGGGGGGCTTAATAGAGGTATGGGGGCTAACTGGTTCTTTTAACGGAGTAAATTATCTTCTTTCTCCAGGCATATCTTATGTTATAATTGATGTTATAACAAAAGGGCGTATGACTAAATTAAAGATTCGATCAGTTGGAAATTCCTTTGGGGTAATTCTTCCTGCAGAATTACTTGAGAAACTACGCTGCGGCGAGGGTGATGAACTTTTTGTAACAGACTCACCTAATGGCGTTGAGCTCTCTCCGTACAATCCGGAGCTTGAAAAGCAGCTTGATATCGCAGAAGAGATAATGCGAGAGAATCGAGACGTGCTGCGGAGACTCGCTAAATAGATGGCGCCGAAAGAGCCAACGTGGGTGCGGCTTGATGCTGTCCTCGCTATTCACCGAAGGCAACTCTCAGAGCACGGCGGACTAGACGGTATTCGCGATCAAGGAATGCTTGAGTCGGCGCTAAGGAGGCCCACAAATAAATACAGTTACGAGTCACCGAAGCCATCTCTGGCACAACTCGCTGCTGCATATGCCTTCGGCATTGCAAAGAATCATCCCTTCATCGACGGAAATAAGCGCACCGCGTTTGTAGTGTGCGAGCTTTTTCTCCGCCTTAATAAACAAGGCCTCGAAGCGTCGGCAGAGGCAAAATATATCATATTCCTTAGCTTGGCAGATGGAACTCTTTCGGAAGAAGCGCTTGCTCAGTGGATAGCAGAACATTTAATTAGTCGAATTTGATCAGATGGAGATATGATCCTATTCCTTAAAATGCTCGTTGCTCACTGCGGCTCGGCCTTAATCGCCTGCGCTGTTGCAATTCCTGCTGGATGTATCACTTATGGCCTAGCGTGCCTGATATTACGATCACCGGAGCTCTCTGAGAGCTTGGCCCTTATACGGAGATTATCTTCGAGAGCGTAGCCGCCATTACTTAGTCCCATAGATGCGATCACCAGCATCCCCAAGACCTGGAACGATATAGCCGTGCTCATTTAGTTTTTCATCTATAGCCGCTGTAAATATCGGCACATCTGGATGCTCATTCTGGAGCAGCTCCAACCCCTCAGGTGAGGCGATCAAACATACAAACTTTATCGAGAGCGGTGTTAGTTGCTTGACCCGCGAGATAGCCGCCGCAGCGGAGTTTCCTGTAGCCAGCATCGGATCCACCACCACCACATCGCGCTGTGAGATCTCTGGTGGCATCTTAAAGTAATATTCAACGGGGGTTAGTGTCGCAGGATCGCGGTAGATTCCAATATGACCCACCCGTGCTGATGGAATAAGCTCAAGCATTGCATCCAGGATGCCGTTGCCTGCGCGTAGGATTGAGACAAGCGTAATCTTTTTTCCATCTATAATAGGAGATTGCATCTCAGTAACGGGGGTCTTAATTGTAATATTTAAAAGAGGAAGATCGCGCGTTACCTCATACGCTAGAAGCATACTGACCTCGCGCAAAAGACGCCTAAAGTCTGCACAACAGGTATCCTCCATCCGCATCAGTGTCAGTTTATGTTGAACCAATGGGTGGCTAATAACAGTTACATTTTTTTGGATCATGGGTAATTCGCTCTCTTAAAATACAGTACCATCACTTTCTATCATTAGGGGTGCTGCTGCGTTAGGCCGCCTCTCCGCGGCGAACTTACGACCTACGCTCCATGTGCCCCCCTGTAGCACCTTTGCTAACGGCAGACCCTCTGTATTCTCCCCTAGCTCTATTCTAAGGCGCGCTGCAACCTGATCAAGGAGCACAACCGTTAAGGCACGCCACTCAATAATAAGTTCAGAGCTGGGGCTATGTCTCTGCTCAGAAACATCAGGATTCTTTAGCTTAAGCACTCCACCGTCGATAAAGAGTCCCCCGTTACGATACTCTGCCAGTCCAGTCAGTTGATCAAGGTGCGTTACGCACACCCCCGCCTCCTGCAACGGCTCTAGAAGCGAATAGGTAAGCCACTGCGAGAGTTTATGCAGAGGTATTAGGTGATCGCTCTCTCCAGCACCCTGCACCTTACTATGTCGCCACACATCACCTAAATTATGACCAGAGAGGCTTATGCGACCGGGCCAGATTGAAGCAAAGGTATTAAGTATAAAAGTTAGCAGAGCTTCACCATGAACGGTACCATCGCTAGATACCTGCGCCGCGATCGCCTCAAGCATTCCCCCCACTCTCCCAGGAGCTCCACAGAATGCCAATGGTTGAGCGAGCACAACCTCACCTAGCTTATTAAGCAGCGCGCAGCGCCCCGCTAACCCCAATAATGGATTGCTCTCCGATACTTGAAAAAGATCCGCCAGCCGTTCTGGTGTTAGCGCTATCAGAGCCTCGCCACTAACAGTACATGGGGTGGCACCAAAGAGCCCTGCTACGAAGCCATCTAAGGACGCAACTGCTAGCCCCTCCGAACGTGCGAAATTTACCCCACTGGATGGCTCACAGTATGACCAACTATCCCCCGCTCCGGCATCAAGGAGCACACTCACTACCGCCAGTTCAAGCTTAGCGCGCGCCCGTTCAATCGCAGATAACGGAGCGAGTCTGAGATCGAGCAACACCTCACGATCGATCCCTCCAACTGAGAAGTGCCTCCAACGGCTATGGTACGGCACATCGCCCTCTGGATAGTTTCTCTCTAATTCACTACGCACAGCAGTTACAATACCACCAAGCCGATCCTCTCTGAGTTTGAAGTGCTCGAGTTTATCGGCTCTGGCTAAGTCGTAGATCTGCCCGCAGCGCTCGCGAATAGCTAGCGCACTTCTAAGATAGGCAACAACGTCTGGAATAGAGCTAGTTTCGATCATCCTATTCCTCTAGCTTTCGCCCCCGTGTTTTACTGAGCTCCTCTTGGCTTGGAGGGGCCTGTTCAGAGAAATATCCAGCTGCTCGCTTAGCATCCATCTCAACTCGTGCGTCCTCTGGAATTCGATCATCTGGGATAGAGATGCGTTTAATGACCTCTATTCCTGAGCGAATAATGGCATTGTACTTTAGATCGCTCATCGATACGAGCCTATCGATCCGCTTGACCCCCATCCAGTGCAAAACATCGGGCATTAACTCCTGAAAGCGCATATCCTGAACCCCTGCGATGCACTCGGTACGTTGAAAGTACATCTCCGCTCGATCTCCCCCCTCCTGGCGTTTTCTGGCATTATAAACCAGAAACTTCGTGACCTCTCCGAGCGCTCGTCCCTCTTTGCGGTTATAAACAATTAAACCACACCCTCCCCGCTGCGCCGTTTTTATGCACTCTTCAATCCCGTGCACCAGGTAAGGTCGGCAGGTGCAGATATCGGAACCAAATACATCAGATCCGTTACACTCATCGTGAATACGAACCGTAAGTTCCTTAGAGAGATCGGGGATAGTTGCCAGATCTCCGAAGATGTATACGGTTTGGCCCCCGATCGGTGGAAGTAAAACGTGCAGATCGGAGCGGGTTATAAGCTCTGGGAACATGCCCCCTGTGTGCTCAAAGAGTCCGCGACGCAGATCGCTCTCGCTGATATCGAAGCGCGCTGCGATAGCAGGTAGGTACCAAACAGGCTCAATTGCGGCTTTTGTTACTCGACAATTACCACCCACACTCACTATCTCACCATCAATGGAGATCTCGCCTGCCAGTACCGCATTAACAACCTCTGGCATAGCGATATGCGCGTGGGTGACCGCTATCGTTGGCTGAATATTATATCCCTGCTTAATATAGCTCTCAAAATAATCGCCTATATTAGCTCCCCACGGATCCATTGAGACGATACGAGCTGGCTCGTACCAACTATCGAAGGGTCCAATCTTTACAGTTGGTGCTGTATTTGTGAGATCCGGAATATGAAGTGGATCAAGGGCGCCCGATGCAACCGCAACGGCTCGATAAACGGAGTAGGCCCCAGAGTGCGTTCCGATACAGTTCCTATGTGTTGCATCGGTCAATGTGCCGACAACAGGGCCGCGCTGAATAGAATTAGCCGCGCCCCATCTGATAGGCAAGCTATGCGTATCATGCTTGGATGGATGCGAGGTTAAAACGATCGGCTTGACTGCTCTCTTTTTTGAATCCATTACCTTTCTCAATTATGCCGTTATGACATCCAGTTTTTATCGGCCTGTAGTGCCCACTTCGCTGTTATCTTTTTTCTGTTAGACCACAGATCTACTCCACCCCAGCCGGTGATATCACCTGCCCCGAATTTTGATTCCTTTGT